>ERZ791840.2-NODE-2-length-301093-cov-17.951687_pt1 | contig 301093 bp, 255 predicted proteins | sample MGYA00510291_ERZ791840 | MGnify/ENA primary metagenome ERZ791840 (study PRJEB30046, sample SAMN00715256) | human gut metagenome | study: EMG produced TPA metagenomics assembly of the A metagenome-wide association study of gut microbiota in type 2... | reverse complement strand
TGAGTACCTGCAATACAAATCAAAAGTATGCCGATATTTAGGAAGAAAAAGATAACTTCTAGTTTTTGAAATCGAGAAATCGATATTTGTGGAGGTCGAAGTATGGGATTATTTGATAAATTAAAACCGAATAAAAACAACAAAGATTTCTTTGAATGGTTAGATTTGATCTTAAAGAATGAATTGAATAGTGAAATAAAAGCGATTAACTTTAATTTATATGAAGATACAGATAATAAATGGTCTATTGAATTAGTCGGCACATTTTCATTCGATAGGGATAATGACGATTGGGCTTGTGATGAAGTATTTGCTACAAGAGATAATCCTTTTATGATAGAGCGTGAAAGTGATTGGAAATCAATGGAAACATTTTTTATTGGTTTATTGAATGAATACCTTTCTTTTGGGAAATATGCTGGAAGTTTAAAAAAATATCAAGCAATAGGTATTGGATTTGTTGATGGAGATTTACATATTTTATATGAAAGATAATGTCTGCTTGTTAGCAATAAAAATCGGTATTTGGGAGATGCGTTTAAATGATTTCTAGAGCAGAATATATTCAGGGGAATATATTGAAAAAATTTATGATATAAAAAGTCCATGGAATTCAACTGATTGGACATGGATAAAATTTACCGAAGAAGATGATATTTGGTGTGGTGAATTTAGAGGTAAATATAGAGGGGTATCTTGTTCTACAACATTAGGAATTATTGTTGTTTTGACTTCTGATTATATGTATGTGCTAGATATTTATGGTGGTGAAATTATGGAATATTATTCACAACCAGAATATGTAGATATAACAGTCACACCATTTGGAAAAATTTTAGTTACAGACGGCTATGGCATTGAGATGTTTGCAAATACTAAGATTAGCGATATGGAAAACATAGTTCTTCCCATTAATGCTGATAATTTGAAATTTGTTGAATGGAGAGAGAATATTTTAAAAATCAGTTGTTTTGAATTTTTGACATGGGGAAAAGAAATAGAACTATATTTGAATTTTGAAACTATGGAATGGTTGATAAACAAATAGCGCATGAAATTCAAGTTTGCAGAATCGGAAAAATCATGATTGTTAGGGGCTGTTGGAACGAGAGATAGACTGAAAAATCAGGTCATATTTTCTTTCTTTTGAGGGCGGTTCGAGACTTGAGATAATGAATAAGCCGAATATGGAGGATGTGAAGAAAACACTTAACCGAACAGGTCTAATCCATATTGCTTTCAGCGTCGGCAGTAAAGAAAAAGTGGATGAATTGACAATGAAACTGGAAGAAGCAGGATATCCGGTCGACAGTGGTCCACGCACAACAGGCGATGGCTATTATGAAAGCTGTGTTGTTGCAATAGAGGAAAATCAGATTGAAATAACGGTATAACTTTCCACTTGCAGAACTTCATTGTTTGAGAAGTATGATTTTGTTGCCAAGGATGTTAAAATGGATGGCAAGGTTCAACTTATTAAGCTGCAAAAAAGTGAAAATTTTTGATTTGCAGAACTATTTCAGGGGAGGAATGTTTTGATGAAGAAATATAAAATTGCATCAGTGTTGATGATGATTCATGGAGCCTTTATGGAAATAGGCGGCTGCTTTTGCCTCATTCCCATATTTATATTAGGGGCAGATAAGTTTAATATAAATGAGTATATTTCGTTTATTGTTCCGTATTTTCAAGAAAATATGGATTTGATGCTTATAATGGGAATGCTTTATGGTATTGTGAGGGTCATAGGAGCAGTTGGATTGTGGAAAAATAGAATGTGGGGACTGGTATTGTCTATTTTAAATTGTATCATTACGATGATCCTGATGATGTTTATGTTACCTGCAGGTATTATGGACGGAGTACTTGCTTGTAGTTCGCTAATTTTGATTTTAACACAGTATTTTGGGGATAAAAAAATTATAGAATAAACAACTGCAAGTTGTAGCTTGCTTATTGAGAGAAATAGAAAGAACAATAGAACAATTTCCCGTTTCCGGAATGGGTTCAGTCGGGATATGGTGGAGGAATGTGGTATGGAAGATTTTAGTATAAACGAAATGCAGAAAATGCAGAGAAGCTTGCAGGATAAGTACAAGGACAGATGGGAACCGATCTGTCCGGAAATAGGACAGAACAAGATGCTTTGGATGGTTGGCGAAATAGGTGAAGTGATTGATATTGTCAAAAAGCATGGTGCAGTGAATGCCCTGACACAGGAAGAATTGAGAAAAGATCTGGTTGAGGAAATGGCAGATGTTCTTATGTACTACAATGATGTCATGCTCTGTTTCGGAATTACGGCAGATGAATTGAAGCAGGCATATACCGGGAAGTTTGAGAAGAACATGAAGCGTTGGTAATTTCCGATTTGCAGCATCAAAGATTTTCCGGACATGTACTGCACAGCCGGGAAAGGGCGCTTTCTATTTTTTATGAGAACATAAAAGGAGATTTGCAAGTGGATCATTTTAAATTACATTCCAAATACAAGCCGACCGGAGACCAGCCGCAGGCGATCGAAGAACTGGTGCGCGGATTCCGCGAGGGCAACCAGTTTGAGACGCTGCTCGGCGTGACGGGTTCGGGCAAGACGTTTACGATGGCGAATGTCATCGAACAGCTGAACCGGCCGACACTGATTATTTCTCACAATAAAACACTGGCGGCGCAGCTCTACGGGGAGATGAAGGAATTTTTCCCGGAGAATGCAGTCGAGTATTTTGTGTCATACTATGATTATTATCAGCCGGAGGCGTATGTGCCGCAGACGGATACCTATATCGCAAAAGACTCGGCGATCAATGAGGAGATAGATAAACTGCGCCTGTCTGCCACGGCTGCGCTTGTGGAGCGGAGAGATGTGATCGTTGTGGCATCGGTTTCCTGTATCTATGGTCTGGGCAGCCCGGAGGATTACCTTGGCATGATGGTATCGCTGCGCCCGGGCATGGAGAAGGACAGGGACGAGGTCATCCGTGCGCTGATCGATATTCAGTACACGCGAAATGAGATGGATTTTCATCGCGGCACGTTCCGGGTCCGCGGGGATGTGCTTGAGATATTCCCGGCAAACTATGGCGATACGGCGATCCGCGTGGAGTTTTTCGGGGATGAGATTGACCGCATAACGGAGATTGATGTGCTGACCGGCGAGATTAAGTGTCGGCTCGAGCATTTTGCGGTATTTCCGGCTTCCCACTACGTTGTGCCGCAGGAAAAGATTTTAAGAGCGTGCGATAATATCGAGGCGGAGTTGGAAGAGCGCGTGAAATATTTTAAGGGCGAGGACAAGCTGCTGGAGGCACAGAGAATCGCGGAGCGCACGAATTTTGACATTGAGATGTTAAAAGAGACGGGATTCTGCAGCGGCATAGAGAACTACTCCAGGCATCTGGCGGGGCTTCCGGCGGGAGCGACGCCGCACACACTGATGGATTACTTTAAGGATGATTATCTGATTATCGTGGATGAGTCCCATATCACAATTCCGCAGATCCGCGGAATGTATGCGGGGGATCAGTCACGAAAGAGCACGCTGGTGGATTACGGGTTCCGGCTGCCGTCTGCGAAGGATAACCGCCCGCTGAATTTTGAGGAATTTGAGGGCAAGATCGACCAGATGCTGTTCGTTTCGGCGACGCCGAACGTATACGAGGATGAGCATGAACTTTTGCGCGCGGAGCAGATTATCCGGCCGACGGGACTGCTCGATCCGGAGGTTGTGGTGCGCCCGGTAGAGGGGCAGATTGATGATCTGGTGGGTGAGGTCAACAAGGAGATCAAGAATCACCACAAGGTGCTGATTACGACCCTGACGAAAAAAATGGCGGAGGATCTGACCGATTACATGCGGGAACTGGGGATTCGCGTCAAATATCTCCATTCCGATATTGATACCTTAGAGCGCGCGGAGATTATCCGCGATCTGCGTCTGGATGTGTTCGATGTGCTGGTGGGCATCAACCTTCTGCGTGAGGGACTGGACATACCGGAGATTACCCTGGTGGCAATCCTGGATGCGGACAAGGAAGGCTTCCTGCGTTCTGAGACGTCGCTGATCCAGACCATCGGCAGGGCGGCGCGCAACAGCGAGGGACATGTGATCATGTATGCGGATACCATTACGGATTCCATGCGTGTTGCGATCGAGGAGACGGAACGGCGCCGCAAGATCCAGCAGGAGTACAACGAGGCACACGGCATTACACCGACGACGATTCAGAAGTCGGTGCGGGAACTGATCTCTGTTTCCAAGAAGATCGCAAAGGAAGAAATGAATTTCAAGAAGTCTCCGGAGTCGATGAACAAGGCGGAACTGACGAAGCTGATTGCCGATATCCAGAAAAAGATGGAAAAAGCGGCGGCGGATCTCAATTTCGAGGCGGCGGCGGAATACCGCGACAAGATGATCGAACTCAAAGGGATGCTGCGTGACCTGTAGAAAGGATAAGACAATGAAGAAAACGTCCGAAAGAAAATATATTAAAATCAGAGGAGCGAATGAGCACAACCTCAAAAATATCGATGTGGATATTCCGAGAGACGAATTTGTCGTGCTGACCGGATTGTCGGGATCGGGAAAATCGTCCCTCGCATTTGATACAATCTATGCCGAAGGACAGCGGCGCTATATGGAGTCGCTGTCTTCCTATGCAAGGCAGTTCCTCGGGCAGATGGAAAAGCCGAATGTCGAGAAGATTGAGGGATTGTCGCCGGCAATCTCGATCGATCAGAAGTCGACGAACCGCAATCCCCGCTCGACGGTGGGAACGGTGACGGAGATCTACGATTACTTCCGGCTGCTCTACGCGCGGATCGGTGTGCCGCACTGCCCGAAATGTGGAAAAGAGATCAAAAAGCAGACGGTCGACCAGATGGTCGATCAGATTATGGAACTGCCGGAGCGCACGAAGATCCAGTTGCTGGCGCCGGTTGTGCGCGGCAGAAAGGGCGAGCATCAGAAGCTGTTTGAGCAGGCGAAGCGAAGCGGTTATGTGCGTGTGATTGTCGACGGCAGCATGTATGAACTGTCAGAAGAGATCAAACTGGACAAGAATAAAAAGCACAATATTGAGATCGTGGTGGACCGTCTCATGGTAAAGGAAGGAATTGAGAAGCGCCTGGCGGATTCCATCGAGAATGTGCTTACACTGGCAAACGGACTCATGACCGTGGATGTGATCGGCGGTGAACCGATTCAGTTCTCGGAGAGTTTTTCCTGCCCGGACTGCGGGATCAGCATCGGCGAGATTGAACCGAGAAGCTTTTCCTTCAACAATCCGTTCGGCGCGTGCCCGACCTGTTTCGGACTTGGTTATAAAATGGAGTTTGACGAGGATCTGATGATTCCGGATAAACGGCTTTCCATCGCGGAAGGCGCCATCCAGGTGATGGGATGGCAGTCCTGTACAGATCCGTCCAGTTTCACATACGCTATTTTAAAGGCGCTGACGGAGGAGTATCATTTTTCACTGGAGACGCCGTACTGCGAATACCCGGAGGAAATCCGCCATGTCCTGATCTACGGAACGGACGGCAGGGAAGTGAAAGTCCATTACAGAGGACAGCGCGGGGAAGGCGTTTATGATGTTGCTTTTGAGGGACTGATCAAAAACGTACAGCGCAAATACCGGGAGACCGGGTCGGAGGTCATGAAGCAGGAATATGAGCAGTTCATGCGGATTACTCCCTGCGAGACCTGCAAGGGACAGCGGTTGAAAGCAGAGTCTCTGGCGGTGACGGTTGCGGATAAAAATATTTATGAGATGACATCCATGTCGGTGAAGAATCTCAATGCCTTTCTGGCGGAGATGAAGCTGGGGGAGCAGCAGCACCGGATCGGCGATCAGATTTTAAAAGAGATCCGCGCACGCGTCGGATTCCTGAATGAAGTGGGACTGGATTATCTGTCCCTGTCCAGAGCGACCGGTACTCTCTCGGGAGGAGAGGCACAGCGTATCCGTCTGGCGACGCAGATCGGTTCCGGGCTGGTCGGGGTTGCGTACATTCTGGACGAGCCGTCGATCGGACTGCATCAGCGCGATAACGATAAGCTGCTGGGGGCGCTGAAGAATTTAAAAGATCTCGGCAACACGCTGATTGTCGTGGAGCACGACGAGGATACGATGCTTGCCGCGGACTATATTGTGGATATCGGACCGGGAGCCGGCTCACACGGTGGAGAAGTGGTCGCCTGCGGTACGGCACAGGAGATCATGAAGAATCCGAAGTCGATCACGGGAGCGTACTTAAGCGGCAGAATCAAGATCCCGGTACCGGATGAGCGCAGAAAACCGACGGGATTTCTGACGATCAAAGGCGCACGGGAGAACAACCTGAAAAACATCGATGTGAACATACCGCTCGGGATTATGACCTGCATTACCGGCGTGTCCGGCTCGGGAAAGAGCTCCCTGACCAATGAGATTCTCTATAAGCGGCTGGCGCGCGACCTGAACCGGGCGCGCTGCATTCCGGGAGAGCATGATGCGATTCTCGGCATGGAGCAGCTGGACAAGGTGATTGACATTGACCAGTCGCCGATCGGCAGAACGCCGCGGTCAAACCCGGCAACTTACACGGGCGTGTTCGATATGATCCGCGATCTGTTTGCGGCGACCCCGGATGCAAAGGCGAAGGGCTATAAAAAGGGAAGATTCAGCTTCAACGTAAAAGGCGGACGCTGCGAGGCGTGCGGAGGGGATGGAATCTTAAAGATTGAGATGCATTTCCTGCCGGATGTCTATGTGCCGTGCGAGGTCTGCGAGGGAAAGCGGTACAACCGGGAGACGCTTGAGGTCAAGTATAAAGGAAAAAGCATTTATGATGTGCTGGATATGACGGTGGAGGAGGCGCTGGAGTTTTTTAAAAATGTGCCGTCCATCCACCGCAAGATTCAGACGCTCTACGATGTGGGACTTTCCTATGTAAAACTGGGACAGCCGTCCACAGAGCTTTCGGGAGGAGAGGCGCAGCGAATCAAGCTGGCAACCGAACTCTCCAAGCGAAGCACCGGAAAGACGATCTACATTCTGGATGAGCCGACGACCGGACTCCATTTTGCGGATGTGCACAAGCTGATCGAGATTTTGCGGAGATTGTCCGACGGCGGCAATACCGTGGTGGTTATTGAGCACAATCTGGACGTGATCAAGACGGCGGATTACATCATCGACATGGGACCGGAAGGCGGAGACGGCGGTGGAACGGTCATTGCGCAGGGAACGCCGGAAGAGGTGGCGCAGATACCGGAGTCCTACACCGGACAGTATGTCAAGAAATATCTGGAAAAATAGTGGAAATAAGGAGAAGGCACTGGACGCAAACGTGGAAAACACGCGGCATACAGTGCCTTTTTTGACAACAGATGCGCTGACATCTGCGGTCAGAGAAATGTTGTGAAATATATGGCAGCGAAAATTCATATGGATGAAAATTCGTTATACCCGGGGAGTACCTCCCGGCGTTTGGTGTTTGCGCCGGAAGGTATGAGTTATGAAAAATTATACTAACCGCGGAATATTTGAGGAATATTTCCGGGGCGGTGTATGTTTGGGACACCATTTAGTACGTAAAAAAATATAACCCGCAAATGTGATGAATACGTGATGAAAAAATGAAAAAATATGATATTCCGGACAAAAAATGAAGAAATTCTTATTTTTTTCAAAAATGGCGGCGCGGGCGAAAAAAAGCTTTGAAAAATCCCAGTTTTTGTATATAATAATGCTGTATATGTAAAAATATGATTAAATGCATCTTTATGTCCTTTTGGACGTGAAGAAAGATTCAACGAATAGATGAACCATTGGCAGAGAAAAGAAAGGGGCAGATTAGAATATGATGAGTACGGACATCGGTATCGATCTTGGTACTGCAAGTATCCTGGTATATATTAAAGGCAAAGGTGTAGTGTTAAAGGAGCCGTCAGTAGTGGCTTTTGATCGTGATACAAACAAAATCAAGGCAATCGGAGAGGAAGCGAGACTGATGCTCGGCAGAACGCCCGGCAACATTGTAGCAGTCCGTCCGCTGCGTCAGGGTGTTATTTCTGATTATACTGTCACCGAGAAGATGATCAAGTATTTCATCCAGAAGGCACTTGGCAAGAAGACATTCCGCAAGCCGCGCATCAGCGTGTGTGTGCCGAGCGGAGTGACCGAGGTCGAGAAAAAAGCGGTTGAGGATGCGACCTATTCTGCAGGTGCGCGTGAGGTGGCGATTATCGAGGAGCCGATTGCGGCAGCGATCGGAGCCGGAATCGATATTTCAAGACCATGCGGCAACATGATCGTGGATATCGGCGGCGGTACCGCGGACATCGCCGTGATTTCTCTGGGGGGATCGGTTGTCAGCACTTCCATCAAGATCGCCGGAGATGATTTTGACGAGGCGATTGTCCGTTACATGAGAAAGAAACACAATCTGTTGATCGGTGAGCGCACAGCGGAGGACATCAAGATCAAGATCGGTTCCTGTTTCCCACTGGCACAGAATGAGACCATGGACGTCAGAGGCCGTAACCTGGTGACCGGTCTGCCGAAGACGGTAACCGTTTCTTCCGAGGAGACGGAAGAGGCGCTGAAGGAGCCGACACTGCAGATCGTGGAAGCGGTACACTCGGTGTTGGAGAAGACGCCGCCTGAGCTTGCGGCGGACGTGGCAGACCGCGGAATCGTTCTCACGGGAGGCGGATCACTGCTTCGTGGACTTGAGGAACTGATCGAGGATAAGACGGGAATCAATACCATGACAGCGGAGGAGCCGATGACCTGTGTGGCAGTCGGAACCGGAAAGTTCGTGGAGTTCCTGTCCGGAAAGCGCGACGACGATTAAGTTTGACGGCAGTTATGACGATATAAACAACAAAGAGCCCTTGGGATGCGGGAGCGTCTGATGGATTCTGGTGAGAAGCAGGCAGAAGTTACAAGAGGTAACAGAAAAAGGAGCAGTCTATGGTAAAGGGATTGTATACAGCGTATACAGGAATGATAAATGAACAGAAGCGTCTGGATGTGCTTTCCAACAATCTTGCAAATGCAGATACGAATGGTTATAAGAAAGAAGGCACAACGTCCCAGACATTTGCAGATGAGCTGGCAATCAAGATCAAAGATACATCGTCTTACGGTCTTGCGCAGAAGCTGGGTACAATCAGCATGGGCGTTCATATCGGTGAGACGTATACGGATTACAGTACCGGAAGTTTCAAGGTTACCGATAACAGTACGGATTTTGCAATCAAGGGAGATGGATTTTTTGCGATTGCCTACACGGATAAGCAGGGAAATTCATCCGTAAAATATACAAGGGACGGAGCGTTCACGGTCAATACCCAGGGCTATCTGGTGACCAAGGACGGCGATTATGTCCTGAATGCAAATGACGCCAGAAACGGCAATGTGAACGGACGGATTCAGGTGGATCCGACCCAGAAGATCACCGTGGATGAGCTTGGCAATATCTATCAGAACGATCAGCAGGTTGGAACGATCGGCATCGTCGATTTTGCGGATTATGACTATCTGGCGAAGTACGGTGAGAATATGTACGACCTTGTGAACGGAGGAACGGTGACGGCGGCAGACGGCAGGATCGTGCAGGGAACGCTGGAGTCGTCCAATGTGAATGTTGTTTCTGAGATGGTCAATATGATTACGATTTCCAGAGCATATCAGGCAGGACAGAAGGTTATTAACACGATTGATGAGACACTGGATAAGGCGGTCAATCAGGTCGGAAATGTATAGACGGAGGTAGCTGACATATGATGAGGGCACTTTATACTGCGGCAACCGGTATGCTTGCGCAGCAGACGAACGTGGACAATATTTCAAACAATCTTTCCAATGTGAATACGGTTGGATTCAAGCAGGAGAAGGCAGAGTTTAAGTCGCTGCTTTACCAGACCATTCAGACGAAGACAACGAGTGCAAACGGAGAGCAGAAACCGATTCCGGCACAGGTGGGACTCGGAACGAGAGTTGCGGCAGTCACATCCGTGTACACACAGGGAGCGCTGCAGGCGAGCGAGAATGATACCGATTTTGCAATCGTCGGAGACGGATTTTTTGCAGTGCGCTGCGCAGACGGCGAGACACGCTATACCAGAGCGGGAGATTTTGTGTGGGCAGTGGGAACCAACGGCGTTACACTGACCAATCCGGACGGCTATCCGGTGCTGGACAGCAATAACCAGCAGATCGTTCTTCCGGCCAATATAAGTTCCAGCAGTGTGACAGTATCGAGCGACGGCAGAATCGGTTACACGACAGCAAATGGAACTTATGTGAATATGAACCGTCAGATCGGACTGTTCCAGTTTAACAACCCGAGCGGCCTTGAGAAAACGGGTGACAACCTTCTGGAAGTTACAGCAGCTTCGGGTGCGGCAATGAATGAGAATACGACAGCAGGTCTTACCAGAAGCCAGGTTCGCCAGAATTATCTGGAGGCGTCCAATGTACAGGTGGCGGACGAGATGGTCAATATGATTATCGCACAGCGTGCCTATCAGTTGAACTCCAAGGCAATCACAACATCGGATGAGATGCTGGAGATGGCGAACAACCTGAAACGATAAGCAGATGATAAGCGGATGATAAGCGGAATGGAGCGTAAAGTATGAGTTTTTCGATAGACGGTATTTCGTCATTGGTCAGCAATGCACAGAACAGCGCAGCCGCAGGCAGCGCGTCGGCACTGAAGAATTCGATCAGTAGTGTGTCCTCCGGCTCGAGCGAGGAAGAACTGCTCTCGGTCTGCAAGGATTTTGAGTCCTACTTTGTGGAAGAGGTATTAAAGGAAGTAAAGGAGAATCTCATTTCGGATGATGACGAGGATAAGGATTCTTCTCTCAGTACGCTGACAGATTTTCACATGGACAGCACGATCGAACTGATGGCAGATGAGATTGTGGATCAGGTGGGAGAAAATTATACGCAGCAGCTTTATGAGCAGATGAAGCGGAACTATGGCATAGAATAGATGCCGGCAGTTAAGAGTGAACGAGGCAGAGGGCGGTCAACGTTAGAGGTGACTGGTTCTCTGCTTTTTTCGGCGGGAGGAATGATTTGGAAAAGTTAGCAGGATATGTGGAACATATTATATACAGAAATGCAGACAACGGATATACGGTTCTCAATCTGGTGAGCGGGGAGGAGGAGATTACCTGCGTGGGAATCTTCTCGGCGATCGCAGAGGGGGAGAACATTGAGGCATCCGGCGACTATACCGATCATCCTACTTACGGTAAACAGTTTAAGGTCGAAAGTTTTGAGGAGAAAGCGCCGGAAGATGAGGAAGCCATCGAACGCTATCTCGGTTCCGGGGCGATCCGCGGAATTGGTCTGGCGCTGGCAGCGCGGATTGTGCGCAGATTCAAGGCGGATACCTTTCGGATTATCGAGGAGGAGCCGGAGCGGCTGGCGGAAGTAAAGGGAATCAGCGAGCGCAAGGCGATGGAGATTGCGGATCAGGTGAATGAAAAACGTGATCTGCGGCAGGCGATGATTTTCCTCCAGCAGTACGGCATCACGATGAACCTGGCAGTGAAAGTATATCAGCAGTATGGACAGGAGGTATACGGGATTATCCGTGAGAATCCGTATCGGCTGGCGGACGACATTGAGGGTGTGGGATTCCGCACGGCAGACGAGATTGCTGTCCGGGTAGGAATCCGCATGGATTCTGATTTCCGGATCCGGAGCGGAATTTTATATGTGCTGCTTCAGGCATCCACAGAGGGGCATACCTACCTGCCGGAGGAGGAACTGACCAGAAGAACTGGACAGCTTCTTGAGGTCGGGGAGGAGCAGATCGAGAAGCAGTATATGGATCTGGCGATCGAGCGAAAAATCATCATGAAGCAGGGCGAAAACCAGACGCAGATCTATGCGGCGTCCTTTTACTACATGGAGGCAAATACGGCAACCATGTTAAAACAGCTCAATGTCAGCTATGATGTTCCGGATCTGGAAATCGAGGAGCGTGTTCGCAGAATTGAGAAGCAGACCGGAATGGAACTGGATGAGCACCAGATGACAGCGGTCAAAGAGGCGGTGCGCAACGGACTTCTGATTATCACCGGAGGACCGGGTACCGGAAAAACGACGACGATCAATACGATCATCAAGTATTTTGAGATGGAAGGACTTGATATTTTTCTCGCGGCGCCCACCGGACGTGCGGCGAAGCGCATGAGCGAGACGACCGGGTTTGAGGCTAGAACCATACACCGCATGTTGGAACTGAACGGCGGTGTGGACGGTGCGGCAGGGTTTGAGCGGAATGAGCAGAATCCGCTTGAGACGGACGTTGTGATTATCGACGAGATGTCCATGGTGGATATTTCTTTGATGCATGCACTGTTAAAGGCGGTTGCTGTTGGAACGAGACTGATTCTGGTCGGAGATGTCAATCAGCTGCCGAGTGTGGGACCGGGAAGTGTTCTGCGGGACATCATTCGTTCGCACGAGTGCAATGTGGTCATGCTGACGAAGATTTTCCGCCAGGCATCCACGAGCGACATCATTGTGAATGCGCACAAGATCAATCAGGGCGAAAAAGTGACGTTGGACAACAAAAGCATGGATTTCTTTTTCCTGAAGCGGTATGACGCGGATGTGATTATCAGCGTGGTATTGCAGCTGATCAAGCAGAAACTCCCCAAATTTGTGGACGCGACGCCGTACGATATACAGGTGTTGACGCCGATGCGCAAGGGACTGCTGGGCGTAGAGCGGTTAAACGGAATACTGCAGCGCTATCTGAATCCGCCGTCTCCGCAGAAGCGTGAAAAGGAACACGGCGATATTCTGTTCCGCGAGGGGGACAAGATCATGCAGACACGGAACAACTACCAGTTAGAGTGGGAAATCCGTACAAAATACGGTCTGTCTGTGGATAAAGGGACGGGAGTATTCAACGGAGACATGGGAATTGTCCGGGAGATCAATGATTTCGCGGAGACGATGACTGTGGAATTTGATGAGGGCAGAATGGTGGAATATCCATACAAACTGCTGGATGAGCTGGAACTGGCGTATGCGATTACCATACATAAATCGCAGGGAAGCGAATATCCGGCGGTCGTCATTCCACTTTTGTCCGGACCGTCGATGCTTATGAACCGGAATCTGCTGTACACAGCGGTCACCCGTGCGCGGAAATGCGTGACGCTGGTCGGCAATGAAGTGACATTTGCACAGATGGTACAGAACACGTCGCAGCAAAAACGATACAGCGGGCTGTGTGACCGACTGAAGGAGGCATAACACTGCCGTGGAATATTTTGGAGGAAGAAGATATCCGGGGAAAACGAATGCAGGCGAGAGGCCCTTCATGTTTCGGGATGCAACGGCACAGTCCATTCTTTGGAGCAAAATCCCGTATTTCTTCCGTGCGATCGTTGTCTTAGGTTCCGTGTCTTTGCCACGTTTGAACACCCCACGGAAGCTGTCCGTCAAGCAGCAGACAATGAGCGGACTTTCTGGCAGCACTAACTGCACTCACGCATAGACATCATAAAACCGCGCGAACCGGAACTCGCCGGCATCTGCTATTGAAAATAGGGCAGATGCCGACTCAGACATCGGCTTCGCGCGGTTATGTTTTATGCTTAGAGTGCAGGTAAGTGCTGCACAAAAGTCCTAAAATTGTCTGTAGCTTGCGGACAGCTTCCGCGGGGGTGCTCCAAACTTGGAAAGACACGGATCATCGCAAAGGCAACGGCCGCACGGATTAGAAATACACGATTTTGCGATTAGAAGGGATTGTGCCCGTTGCATCCTGAAACACAAAAGGCTTCCGCCTGCGCTCACTTCATCCGGACAGCTTCTCCTCCCGAAATATCCTGCGGCCGCGTTATGCCTCTTTCCAGCGGTTACGACAGCAGCGCTTTATCGTTTGCAAATTCCTCGCCGCTGACCTTCTCAAACTGATGGAGGAGATCTTCCACCGTCAGCTTCTTCTTCTCTTCCCCGACAATGTTTAAGATGACACGGCCTTCATGCATCATGATGAGGCGGTTACCGTGCACGATGGCATCCTTCATGTTGTGGGTGACCATCATGGCGGTCAGGTGATGATCTGCAATGATCCTGTCGGAAATCTCAAGCACCTTGGCAGCTGTCTTCGGATCGAGCGCTGCGGTGTGCTCGTCTAAAAGCAGAAGCCTCGGCTTCTGGATGGAGGCCATGAGCAGTGTGATCGCCTGGCGCTGACCGCCGGACAACAGCCCTACTTTGCTGGAAAGCCGGTCCTCCAGACCGAGATCTAACGTGGCAAGCATCTCACGGTAGACGTCGCGCTCTTTTTTCGTAATGCCCCAGGAGAGCCCGCGGCTCTGTCCGCGTCTGGCGGCGATCGCCATATTTTCCTCGATCGACATCGTCGTCGCGGTGCCGGTCATAGGATCCTGAAAGACGCGTCCGAGATATTTGGCGCGCTTGTACTCGGAAAGGCGTGTCACATCATCGCCGCCGATATAGATTTTTCCGGAATCCACCGGCCACACGCCTGCGATGGCGTTTAAGGTGGTGGATTTTCCGGCGCCGTTTCCGCCGATTACGGTGACGAAATCTCCCTCCTCGAGAGAGAGGTTCACGCCGTTTAATGCCACTTTCTCGTTGATGGTGCCCGGATTAAACGTTTTCTTGATATTGTCTATTTTTAACATTTCTGCCATGGGGTTACCGCTCCTTTCCTTTGCGTGTGGATTTCAGATAAGGAATGGCAAGGAATACTGCCACAACGATCGCGGAGAAAAGCTTCAGATCGTCGGAAGGAAGCTTTAACCATAAAACCACATTCATTACAATATAATAGATGATCGCTCCGCCGATTACGGAAAACAGCGTGTAGGCGAAAGCGAGATTCTTCCCGGCGCAGAGTCTGCCGAAAATAACTTCTCCGATAATGACAGCAGCAAGACCGATGACGATGGCGCCGCGCCCCATGTTGACATCTGCCGCACCCTGATACTGGGCGTACAGACCGCCGGAGAGACCGACCAGACCGTTGGAGATCATGAGCGCAATGACGGTGTGGAGGTTGGTGTTGATTCCCTGCGCACGCGCCATCTGCTGATTACATCCGGTTGCGCGGATGGCATGTCCCTGCTCCGTGCCGAAATACCAGTAGAGAATTGCAACGATTGCAAAACAGAACAGGATGCATGTCACAAAAATCTGTACACGGGTGCTGTTGGAGTCGGACAGGTAGCGGAGCGAGACTACCAGAGGGTACTTGTCAACGCTGACGGCCTGGTTGGAACAGCCCATGATGTTTAAGTTGATGGAATACAGGGAAATCTGGGTTAAAATGCTTGCCAGAATGCCCGGAATGCCAAGAGCGGTATGCAGGATGCCGGTGATGAAACCGGCGACCATGCCTGCCAGAAAGGCAAAAATAAGTGCTGCCCACGGACTCATTCCTCCGCGGATCAGCATGACGGCAACCGCACCTCCGGTTGCAAGAGAACCGTCCACGGTCAGATCCGCAAAATCCAACAGACGGTAGGTAATATAGACGCCGAGTGCCATCAGCCCCCAGACCATGCCCTGGGCGAAAGCGCCGGGCATGGAACGGAAGAGGGCAAGCGGGTCAAGCGACATAAAATAATTCATCAGGAAAAACCCCCTTGTAAGGAAAAATATTATTCGGCACCGATTGCCACGTAATCATCCGGAACGGTAATGCCGAGATCGGAACAGATATCCGCATTGTATTCTTTTGTGACATTCGGGGCATATTCAATATCCATGGTGGAAATATCCTTGCCGTTTACCAGAATGTCGTAAGCCATCTCGCCAGCTTTGTATCCGATGTCATAATAGCTGATGGAGAGCGTTGCAACACCGCATCCGGAGCAGATTCCCTCCTCGCCGGCGATGACTGGAATGCCTGCCGGGCGTGTGATGTTGTCGACCGCTTCGGTGTTGCCTGCCATGGTGTTGTCGGTCGGAATGTAGATGACGTCTACTTCGCTGACAGCACTCTGCACGACAGAGGCGATGTCGTTGGAATCCGCCACGGTGTACTCCTTGTGGGAGATTCCGTCCTCATCCAGATACTTTCCGAATTCTGTTGCCTGGTACACGGAGTTCGGTTCTGCGGAACAGTAGAGGATGCCGACATTCCTGGCGTCCGGAAACAGTTCCACGAGCATATCTTCCTGCTGGTCTAACGGAGCCAGATCGGATGTACCGGAAATATTTTTCCCGGTGGCGCCGGTCCAATCGTCAATGTCGAGCGCGGTCGCGTAGTCCGTCACGGAGGTTCCGAGTACCGGGATCGTGCTGGTGGCCGCCGCGGAAGCCTGCAGGGCGGTCGTCGCATTGGCGAGGATCAGATCGTAATTGTTGGAGACAAAGGTGGTGGCAATGCTGGAACAGTTCGCCTGCTCGCCCTGTGCGTTCTGCACATCGAAGGTGACGGAATCGCCCATCAGTTTGGTCAGGGCATCCTGAAATCCCTGCGTTGCCTGATCCAGTGCCGGATGCTCCAGCTGCTGCAGGATACCTACCTTATACGTTTTTTCTCCACTGCCGCACGCGGTCATGGATAAGACCATCGTGGAGACTAATACTGCCGAAACTAGTTTGCGTGCTTTTTTCATAAGCATCTCCTCCTTTATTGCATTAAAGCTTTAATGCTTTTAATAGATAAAATTATAATGAGGAAAAGTATATTCGTCAACCGTTCCTTAAAATAAAGAAAGAAAAAATTAAGAAAATGTTTATGGCAAAAAAGGGGCGGACATGCTAGGATAAAGCGGAATCAGATGACCGGGGGAGAGCGGGAAATGCAATGCAGGCTGATTTTGCAACAGGAAAAGAAAAAACAGGACGCGGACTGCGGTGGGTGGCGGAGACGATCGTTGGTCTCATCTATCCGCCGAGATGTCCGATCTGCGACCGCGTGACGGTGCCGGAATGTGTCCCGTGCAGAAGGTGCGCGGATGCTGTACGGCTTGCCGAGGAACCGGTGTGCAAGCGATGCGGCAAGCCGCTGGATGGCGAGCGGGCGGAATTCTGTCTGGACTGCGGAAAGCGCAGGCATGCGTACTGCCAGGGGAAAGCCGTGTTTGTGTATCAGGGAAATATCCGGCAGTCCATGTACCGGTTTAAATATGCAAACCGGCGCGAATATGCGGTGTATTATGCGAGGGAGGCGGCAGCGCTTTATCAGGACTGGGTTTTTAAAAATCAAATCGAAGTGATCGTTCCGGTGCCAATGTACCGGTGGAAAAAGCGGCGGCGCGGATACAATCAGGCCGAGACATTCGCGCGGGCACTTGGCAGGGAACTGGGGCTTCCCGTGGACGCCGGGCTTGTGCGCCGTGTGCGGAACACGGTGCCGCAGAAGGAGTTAAATGGCGGACAAAGAGCGGCAAATTTAAAAAATGCTTTTCAATTAGCAGCAGATATAGTAAAATATAAGAAAATATTACTGGTGGATGATATTTATACGACGGGAACAACGATAGATACCGTTTCGGAGGTCCTGCTGAAGGGCGGCGCAGAGCGGATCTATTATATTTGCGTCAGCATCGGTGCGGGATTTTGACAGGGGAATTCAGGAGGATTGAGAAGTATGGAAGTGAGAAATTGCAGGAGCTGTGGACGCCTGTTTAACTATATGGGGGGAGCGCCGCTTTGTCCGGCGTGTCAGAAAAAGCTTGAGGAGAAGTTCCAGGAGGTAAAGGCTTTCCTGGAGGAGAATCCGAATTCAAGTGTGGAGACGGTCGCTGAGGAGCTGGATGTGTCGGTGAAGCAGATCCGGCAGTGGATTCGCGAGGAGCGTCTGTCGCTTTCCGTGGCAGGAGCAGACGGCATTGTCTGTGAGACCTGCGGGAAGCCGATCCGCACGGGAAGATTTTGCGAGAAGTGCAAGAACAATATGGCGAACGCGCTTGCAGAGTCGATTCATAAGCCGGAGCCGCCTCAGCCGCAGGAGACAGAGCGGGATAAAAACCGCATGCGTTTCCTCAAATAATACCAAGAGAATCAACAGGGCCTGGGTATCGGGCTCTGTTTTTTGCTTTGAAAATAAATAGTGCTGTGTTATAATAAAAAAAGAATGCATAATTGCGTGCAATTTTGACCTGCGCAGGCTGGAACGGCAGGGCGGAGAAAGGATAACTACTGTATGGTAAATGAAGAACGATTGCGCCACCTGATTAAGATGGCACAGTTTGATACAAATGACGGGAAACAGTGTAAGCCGATGACGCAGTATGCGAGAAAAGATTATGTTTCCATGCGTCTGCTGGGGAGCTTCGTGACAGGAACCATCTGCTACGGGCTTCTGATGGGAATGTGGGGGCTGTATGCGACGGAAGAGCTGCTTGCAAAGCTGAACAAGTTCGATATCCAGGGGCTTGTCATGACAGCGGTAGTGCCGTATCTGGTGTTTATGGTGATTTACCTCGGAGCCACGTGGGTAATATTTAACATGAAATACACAGAGGGACGCCGCAAGGTGAAGAAGTATTACAACAACCTGAAAAAGGTGAATCAGATGTATGAGAGGGAAGAACGCCTCCGGACATCCGATCATAAAGACTGGGATTAGAGCGGGAGGCATGGAATGACAACCTTATTGGAACTCAAAGAAAAATTAGTACGCTTCTACGGAAAATACGAAGTGTACATTACACCGATCGTCAAGTTTATCGTGGCGTTTGCGGCGCTGATGACGATTGACAGGAACATCGGCTACATGGAACTGGTCAGCTCCACACCGGTGGCGCTGATTTTAGGACTGCTCTGTGCCATCCTGCCTGTGGGCGGCACGATCTTTATTGCGGCGGTCGTCATACTGGCGGATATGTATGCATTATCGATTGAGGTATGTCTGGTCGCACTTCTTCTGTTTGTGCTGATCTATTTTATCTATTTTCGTTTTGCTCCCAGACAGGGAATGGGCGTATTGCTGACGCCGATCTGCTTCCGGCTGAATATCCCGTATGTGATTCCGGTTGGAATGGGACTGCTGGAGGAGGCATATTCTGTATTTGCAGTGATCTGCGGTACGGTGGTTTACTTTTTCCTCGACGGAGTCCGGCAGAATGAAAAGCTGCTCGGCAGTGCGGCGGAGGAGAGTGCGGAGGCGAATTCCAAGATCGTGGTGGCGTTAAACCAGCTTCTCGGCAACAAGGAAATGTACCTCGTGCTCGGCATCATGGCTGTGACGCTGATTATTGTATATCTGATCCGCAGAATGTCTATCGCGAATGCATGGCAGATTGCGATTGCATCCGGTATTCTGTTCGAGACAATCGGTTTGATTGCGGGCTATATGCTGCTTGGAATTTCCGGTAAGACGGTGAGCGTGCTGGTCGGCAATGTGATTTCACTTCTGATTGCATTTGTGATACAGTTCCTGTTCTTTAACCTCGACTACTCAAGAACAGAGCGGCTGCAGTTTGAGGATGATGAATATTACTACTATGTAAAAGCAGTGCCGAAGGCTGTGGTATCCGGCACCAACAAGCAGGTAAAGCGTTTCAGCGGGAAGGACGAAAAGGAACGTCTCACGAAGAAGCGTTTTGCGGAAGAGATGGATATCGACGAAGAATTATTAGATTAAGGAAGTGGACCGCGTGCAGAACATGTTAGCTACCCTCGATGCTTTCTGGCAGAAGGCGTCTCTTTATATGAATCTTCCAAAAATCTCCATAACAGATATCGTGGAGATCATAATCATAGCGTTTCTGATCTACTATATGCTGGTGTGGATCAAGAATACCAGAGCATGGATGCTGCTGCGTGGTTTGATGGTGATTCTGCTCTTCGTTCTGCTGGCAGCATTGTTCCAGATGAACACGATCATCTGGATTGCAAGGAATACGTTAAACGTCCTGGTGATAGCTCTGGTTGTAATCTTCCAGCCGGAGATGCGCAAGGCGCTTGAGAATCTCGGACGGAAAAACGTTCTGGCGTTCCTGTTTTCCTTTGATTCCTCAAAGGAGGATACGGGGAAGTTCTCGGATAAGACCATCAATGAAATGGTCAAGGCGTGCTACGAGATGGGAAAGGTGAAGACCGGAGCCCTGATTGTGGTGGAGGATGAGATTGTTCTCTCGGAATATGAGCGCACCGGAATCGCGGTGGACGGTATTCTGACAAGCCAGCTTCTGATCAATATTTTTGAAAAAAACACACCGCTCCATGACGGCGCCGTGATTGTGCGCGGGGACAGAGTCGTGGCGGCGACCTGCTATCTGCCGCTTACGGATTCCCTGTCGATCAGCAAGGATCTGGGAACGAGACACCGTGCGGCTGTCGGAATCAGCGAGGTGAGCGATTCCCTGACAATCGTTGTGTCGGAGGAGACCGGAAGAGTGTCGATTGCGCTCGGCGGTGAACTTTACCGCAATGTAGATGCCGAGTTTCTGAAGAACAAGCTGACGTACATCCAGAGGCGGGAACGGGAATTATCGAAGATTGCATTGTGGAAGAGGAGGCTGAAAGATGCTAAAACGGCTCGGAAAAACGATAACAAATAATTTTAGCCTCAAAATACTGGCGGTCATACTGGCAGTTGTGCTGTGGGTAGTCGTGATTAACATTGACGACCCGACGACGTCAAAGACCTATACCACCAATGTTGTAGCGGAGAATACGGACTATATCACATCGCAGAACAAATATTATGAACCGCTGGACAGCAGCAACGTAGTGTCATTCCGCGTGTCGGCTGCGCGCAGCGTGCACGATGAATTATCCAATGCCGATTTTTCCGCAACGGCGGACATGGAGAATATTGAGTACGATGAGGGAAACGGAATTTACCGCGTGCCGGTGACGATCACCGCGAAGCGGTATAGCAATAAAGTCTCCGTCGTTTCCAAACAGCTCTATCTGGAAGTGGCGCTGGAAGACCGCGGCACCTGCCAGAAGGCAATTACGGCGGCAACCAAGGGAACCGTGATGGACGGCTGTGCACTCGGCACGGTACAGATCGTGGGCTCCAACCTGTTAAAGGTTTCGGGACCGGCATCCATCGTCAGCCAGATTGATACGGCGGTGGCGACGATCAATGTGGAAGGTATGTCCACGGATGTGACGGATTCCGTTGTGCCGGTGTTATATGATGCCGACGGCAACGTGATCGACACGACAAAGCTGACACTCAGTCTGTCCACAGTCAATATTTCGGCACAGATCTTAAATACCAAGGATGTGCCGCTGGAATTTGAGGCGAAGGGCGAACCGGCGGACGGCTATGTGCTTACCGGCGTGGAAAGCAGCCTGGATACTGTGCGTATCAAGGGCGAGGCGGCAACGCTCAATACCGTCAGCAAGATCACCATTCCGCAGGAGGTGCTGGACATTTCCGGTATCACCGAGGATCTGACCACAACGGTGGATATCAGTTCCTATCTGCCGAGTGGAACGGCACTTGTGCTGAACTCGGATGCAAAAGTAGAGGTGACCGCGAAGGTGGAGCCGGTTGTCAAGGCGACTTACGAGGTGCCAGTGGCAAACTTTACCATTCAGAATGTGCGCGACGGTTACAATGCAAATTACATGGAGAGCACGGTCGCGGTAGAGATCAGCGGAGCGGAGAGCGAGCTTGCGGGAATCTCTGCAAAAGATATTACCGGAACGGCGGACGCATCCAACCTTGGAGCGGGCGAGCATCACCTGAATGTGGAGATCACGCTGGAGCAGGAGCACTGCTGGGTGACTGGAACAGTGACACTGCCGGTGACAATTACCGACCACAACACCGCCGAAACGGGTACTTCGGATAATACGGATACGACAGACAGTGAGAGCAAGACGAACGATACAGCCGGCACCGCCGCTGCAGGCGATGCGGCTGACAAGTCGGATAAAACCGATAAAACCGATAAAACGGATAAGACAGCCACTGAGAACGGTGCAGCTGGAAGTGATGCGGAGAGAAGCAGCAACAATCCGTAAAAAAGTGAAAACATGGAGGAAATAGAATATGGCTAGAATGTTTGGCACGGATGGCGTGCGTGGCGTGGCGGGATCGGAACTGACGATCGAACTGGCAACCAAGCTTGGGCAGGCAGGCGCGTATGTGCTGACGAAAGAGACGGAACATCAGGCGACAATCATTGTCGGATGCGATACCAGAATATCGGGAGGAATGCTTGCCAGCGCGTTGATGGCGGGAATCTGCTCCGTGGGTGCAAACGCCATTTTTGTGGGGGTTATGCCGACGCCGGCGATTGCCTATTTGACAAGAAAGCATAAAGTAGATGCGGGTGTTGTGATCTCGGCATCGCACAATCCGATGGAATTTAACGGAATCAAGTTCTTCAACGGCGAGGGCTACAAGCTTTCCGATGCACTGGAGGATGAGATTGAAGCGCTGATCCGCAACAACATGACAGACGTGGTACTTCCGATCGGATCCGGCGTGGGAAAGATCGAATACCGTTTTGATCTGAAGGATGAATATGTGAAATTTATGGAAAAATGTGTTCCGGTCGATCTGCACGGCAAAAAGATCGTGGTGGACTGCGCGGAGGGTGCGTCGTATTACACGTCCGTCAAGGCGCTCAGCGATCTTGGCGCGGAACTGGTGGCGATTCACACCGACCCGGACGGAACCAACATCAATGCGAACTGCGGATCTACCCACATGGATGAGCTGAAGGCACGCGTTGTGTACGAGAAGGCGGATGCCGGTATCGCGTTTGACGGCGATGCGGATCGTATGCTTGCGGTCGACGAAAAGGGCAATCTGGTAGACGGCGATCAGGTGATGGCAATCTGCGGCAACTACATGAAGCAGAAGGGCAGACTGAAGAAGAATACGATTGTTGTGACGATCATGAGCAACCTGGGATTTACTCTGATGGGAGAAAAAGAGGGAATCCACGTAGAGAAAACAAAAGTCGGAGACCGGTATGTTCTGGAGAACATGCGGGAACACGGATACAATATCGGAGGTGAGCAGTCCGGACACGTTATTTTCCTGGATGACAATACGACCGGAGATGGGCTTTTGAGCGCCCTGCATCTTCTGGAAGTGATGGTGGACACCGGAAAGCCGTTGTCAGAGCTGGCAGCGATCATGGAGGTTCTGCCGCAGGCGCTTGTCAATGCCAAGGTGCCGAATCACAAAAAAGAGCATTTTATGGAGTATCCGGAGATTGCAGATGCAATCGCGGAACTGGAGAAAAAGTTTAACGGTGAGGGACGCGTGCTGATCCGGCCGTCCGGTACCGAACCTCTGGTGCGCGTTATGATTGAGGGGAAAGATCAGAAAGTCATTGACGAGGAAGCGAAGAGACTTGCGGAATTGATTACGCGCATTATGTTGTAGAGTCAGAGGATTTGTTAGGAAAAATATTCATTGGAGGGAAGAGAGCATGGTAAGTCAGAAAGTCACAGTCAAGAATCCAACGGGACTGCATCTTAGACCGGCGGGAATCCTGTGCAAGGAGGCGATGCAGTTCAAATCGCACATCACATTCCGATACCGCGAGAATACTGCAAATGCCAAGAGCGTGTTGAGTGTGCTCGGTGCATGCATCAAATCGGGCGATGAGATTGAGCTGGTATGCGAGGGGGAAGACGAACAGGAAGCGCTTGCGGCGCTTGTGCATGCCATTGAGAACGGACTTGGAGAATAGAAGAGTAAGAGAGGAAAACCGGATGAAAAAGATACTGGTTACCGGCTGTAACGGTCAGCTGGGGCGCGCAATCCGCGCAGAGTATGCAAAGGAAGACGTAACGTTTATCAACACAGATGTGGTGGAGGGCGATGGTGTCACAGCACTTGACATCGCCGATGTGGATGCCGTGCTGGCACTTGTCCGCGCCGAGCGTCCGCAGGTTATCATCAACTGTGCGGCGCACACGAATGTGGATGCCTGTGAGACACAGTGGGATGCGGCGTATCGCATTAACGCGATCGGTCCACGCAACCTGGCCATCGCTGCTGCGGAAGTTGACGCAAAGCTGATACATGTGTCCACGGATTATGTGTTCGCTGGAAACGGAACGAGACCGTATACGGAGTTCGATGAGCCGGGACCGGTCAGTGCATACGGCAAAACAAAGCTTGAGGGAGAACGCTTCGTGAAGGCGTTCACGAGAAAGTATTTTATCTTCCGCACGGCATGGCTGTACGGGGACGGCAAAAATTTTGCCAAAACGATGTTGAGACTCGCAGAGAACCATGAGGAAGTGAGCGTGGTATGCGATCAGCTCGGTTCGCCGACCAGTGCAGTGGAACTTGCACGTGCGATTCATCACTATGAACCAACGGAGAATTACGGACTGTTCCATGCAACCTGCGAGGGGGATACCAACTGGGCGGCATTTGCGGAGGCAGTGTTTGCGCGTGCAGGGAAGAATACCCGCGTCAGACATGTGACAAGTGAGGAGTATGCGGCAATGAATCCTGCTTCGGCGAAGAGACCGGCGTATTCCATTCTGGATAATTACATGATGCGCCTGACGGACGGCTATCGTATGGCTGACTGGGAGAGCGCGCTGGATGAATATATGCAGCATTTGGGCTGAGAGAGATACCGACAGAAAAGTGAAAGGATAACCGGAACAGATGAAGAGTGTTGTAATGCGGGATTTGCGTGACTATGTGAGGAAATACTGGGGGCTGCTCGCTGCGTCAATGGCGGCAATGCTGATCTGTTTCGGTTATCTTGTTTTTTGCGGCAACATCCGCATTGATACGGAAGAGTTAATCAACCATCCGGGAAGCAGTCTGGGATGGCTTGCGATCGGACGGTGGGAGCTGGCGTGGCTCAAGCACCTTCTGGGGCTTGGAACACATCAGGTTATAAAAAGCGGGATACTGTTCTTCCTGTTTTTCTGGCTGGGAGCCAATCTTCTGACGTTCGGCATTTATGAGCGCTCCGGGAAAAAGAAAAGCCGGTACTGGATTTTCCTGCTCCTCTATGTGACGTCCAACATCTGGTGCTATCAGATTTATTTTTCCCTGCAGCAGGCGGAAGTGGCGCTTGCAATGCTGCTGTTGATTGAGGCGGCATTCCTGATGAGCGGGATCGGCGCCGGAACCGTAACGAATCTGCTCCGGGCTTTTGCGGCGGGCGTTCTGTTATTTATCGGTCTGGGATCGTATCAGGCGCTGGCGGTTTACTACATCGCAGTGTGCCTCGTTTTCTTTCTGGCGGAGCTGACTGCGGAGCGGGAGCAGGGCAGATATCTCCGGCAGATTCTCTGGATGATCGTACATTTCGGTGTGGTGTATCTGTGCTATCACTGGTATATGAGCACGTTTCTGGTGTCTTCGGATTATATGGACAGCCAGATGGGCTGGGGAAGACTGCCTGCGCTCGCATGTATCAAGAATGTGCTGCGCACGCTGAAAAATCTGCTGCTCGGACATGGCCCCAGAAATTTTTCGTTCTACGGATGCGGCGTGGTGCTTCTGCTTGTGCTGGCGGGAAGTGTGCTTGCCTGCCGGAAAAAACAGGAACTTCCGTGGGAGAAGAAGAAAATCCGGTATTCATTGCTTGGACTGGCGGGACTGGTGCTTGCGCCGCTGCTTCTGACGGCATACATGGGAGAGATGATCGTGACGAGATCACAGTTTGCGCTTCCGGTGGCGGGAGCGTTCCTGGGAATGTATGTGACGGAGCGGCTTGCGGAACGCTGGAACGGCAGAGGTCGCGGTACGGGTTACTGGCTGCTGCTCGTCTGCAGATTGTGCATCTGCCTTGTGATTGCGGCCCAGGTGAGTTACGATCTGCGTCTTACCGTGACAGATGAGATACGCTGCAGGGAGGATGAGCAGAAAACCCAGCAGCTGTTAGAGCGCCTCGCCGGGGCAGACGGAGGGGAATTGCTGCAGCTTCCGGTGGTGTTTGTGGGCTATCAGGAGGCAGATCTCCCGGAGTGGTGCAGGCGGACCGAGATGTATGGCTGGTCGTTCTACGGTTGGGATTACAGTATGGAGAACCCGACCGGAGCGACACACCGTATTTGCGGTTTTGTACAGGCTTATACCGGGAACGTGCTGCGGGAGGATGCGACGGAAGAGCAGAAGAGACACGCGGTGGAACTGGCGGGACAGATGAAGGATTTCCCGGAAGAGGGATCGGTTCTTGTGACGGAGGATTGTGTTGTGGTACGGCTGTCGGAGGTTAAGGAGCAGATGCCGACAGACTGGTGGTAGAGGTGAAACGGCGGTCTGTGTATACAAGCTTGTACTGGAACGGAATCTATGATAAAATGAAGAGACTTATGGCAGTGAAACGTCCATGGATAATAGAGACTGCAAGTATTGGAAATAAATGGAGGATGAGATGAGAACTTATTTGGTAACAGGGGGAGCCGGTTTTATCGGTTCCAATTACATTCACTACATGTTCCGCAAATACGGAGATACGATCCGCATCATCAATGTGGATGTCCTCACGTATGCGGGAAACCTTGAGAACCTGAAGGACATTGAGAACAATCCAAATTATACGTTTATTCGGGCGGACATTACGGATAAGGAAGCCATTGCGAAGATTTTCGCGGAGAACGACATTGACCGAGTGGTTCACTTCGCTGCAGAGAGCCATGTAGACCGCAGTATCAAGAATCCGGAGGTCTTCGTGAAGACGAACGTGCTCGGAACGGCAGTGATGTTAAACTGCGCCAAGGCGGCATGGGAACTTCCGGACGGAACATTTAAGGCGGACAAGAAGTTTTTACACGTATCGACGGATGAGGTATACGGCTCCCTGGAGGATGACGGATCTTATTTTTATGAGACGACTCCGTACGCACCACACAGCCCGTATTCAGCCAGCAAGGCATCCTCAGATATGTTGGTAAAGGCATACATTGATACTTACAAGTTCCCGGCGAACATCACGAACTGTTCCAATAATTACGGACCGTATCAGTTCCCGGAGAAGCTGATCCCGCTGATTATCAACAATGCGCTGCAGGGCAAGAAGCTTCCGGTGTACGGCGATGGCAAGAATGTGCGTGACTGGCTGTATGTTGACGATCATGCGAAGGGCATCGACATGGTGCAGGAAAAAGGACGCCTCGGTGAGACTTACAACATCGGCGGACACAACGAAAAACAGAATATCCAGATTATTGAGATTATTATTGATACCTTACAGGAGATGCTTCCGGCGGACGATCCGAGAAGAAAGCTGGTAAGCAAAGATCTGATCACTTACGTGGCAGACCGCAAGGGACATGACAGACGCTATGCAATTGCACCGGACAAGATCAAGGCAGAGGTAGGCTGGGAGCCGGAGACAAAGTTCGAGGACGGCATCCGCAAGACGATCGCGTGGTTTTTCGAGCACGAGGACTGGATGAAGAATGTCACCAGCGGTGATTATCAGAAATATTATGAGGATATGTATCAGAACAGATAGTTGATGCAGGCAGCAGTACCGCCTTTTGGGCGATACTGCTTGTTTGCGTTTTAAATTAAGAAAAAATTAAGCTGTGTCCGTCACAAATGTTAAGGTACATGGCGTATATTGGATAAAATGGGAGGATTTTTCAGATGAAGGGAATAATACTAGCCGGAGGCTCCGGTACCAGACTTTATCCGCTGACTAAAGCGATTTCAAAACAGATTATGCCGGTGTATGACAAGCCGATGATCTACTATCCATTATCAACGTTGATGCTTGCGGGAATCCGCGAGGTGTTAATCATCTCCACGCCGCGCGATCTGCGGGTGTTTGAGGAGCTTTTCGGGGACGGAAGCCAGCTCGGTATGAACTTTTCCTATGCGGTACAGGAGCAGCCGAGAGGTCTCGCGGACGCATTTATCATCGGTGAAAAATTTATCGGAAATGATGCGGTGGCACTGGTGCTCGGCGATAATATTTTCTACGGACAGAGCTTTTCCAAAGTGTTAAAGAGCGCAGCGGAGCGCACGGAAAAGGAGCAGGGTGCGACGATTTTCGGCTACTATGTCAGAGATCCGAGAGAGTACGGCGTCGTGGAATTCGATGAGAACGGCAAGGCGCTGTCCATCGAGGAAAAGCCGGAGCACCCGAAGTCCAATTACGCGGTGCCGGGACTTTACTTTTACGATAACAATGTGGTGGAGATTGCGAAAAACGTCAAGCCGTCCGCACGCGGGGAGATCGAGATCACCTCGGTCAACAACGCTTATCTGGAGCGTGGAACATTGAGCGTGGAGACGCTTGGAAGAGGATTCGCATGGCTGGATACGGGAAATCACGACATGCTGCTTGCCGCGGCAGATTTTGTGTCTGCATTCCAGAAACGTCAGGGCTTATACATCTCCTGCATTGAGGAGATCGCGTATAAGCGTGGTTTTATCGACAGAGACCAGCTCATCAAGCTGGCACAGCCGCTCTTAAAGACGGATTACGGCAAATATCTGATGGAAATCGCGGAGGGATTATAGAACATGGGTAAGATCAAGGTAACAGAGAATTGCAACGGCATTGAGGGACTGAGGGTCATCGAGCCGGCAGTATTCGGCGATGCGCGCGGATATTTTATGGAGACTTACAATTATAACGATTTTGCGGAGGCGGGGATTGACTGCCAGTTCGTGCAGGACAACCAGTCAGCATCGAAAAAGGGCGTGCTCCGCGGGCTTCATTTTCAGATCAATTATCCGCAGGACAAGCTGGTCCGTGTGGTAAACGGCGAGGTGTTTGACGTTGCGGTGGATTTAAGAGAGGGATCGAAGACGTTCGGCAAATGGTACGGCGTGCTGCTTTCCGCGGAGAACAAGAAGCAGTTTTTCGTGCCGAAGAATTTTGCGCACGGATTTATCGTGCTGTCGGAGGAGGCAGAGTTCTGCTACAAGGTAACGGACTTCTACCATCCGAACGATGAGGGCGGTATTCTGTGGAATGATGCCGAGGTCGGCGTGGAATGGCCGATGCCGGAAGGAATGACAGCGGCGGATCTGATCTTATCCGACAAGGATAAAGTGCAGAAAAGCTTCGCAGAATATAAGGCGGCGCACGGCATAAAGTAAGGAAAAACATGCGCCTGCAGAGGGATAGAAAGAGATTAGGAGAACATAGATGGCAGGAAAGAAGAAGGATACATCACTGCTTCATCATCTGATCGGAAGTAGAAGCCTGGTATGGAATCTGGCAAAAAATGACATCAAGAAGAAGTTTGCAGGCTCCTACTTTGGTGTGGTCTGGGCGTTCGTCCAGCCGGTAATCACGGTGCTTTTGTACTGGTTCGTGTTTGAGAAGGGACTGAATTCCAAGGCGACGGATCTTAGGACCGGAATTGAGATTCCATTCGTGCTGTGGCTGACAGCGGGACTTGTGCCGTGGTTCTATTTTCAGGAAGCGCTAAACGGCGGCACCGGTGTTCTGGTGGAGTACAGCTATCTGGTAAAAAAAGTCGTGTTCCAGATCGATATGCTCCCGGTGGTAAAAATGATATCGGCGCTGTTTACGCATCTGTTTTTTGTGGCGTTTACGATGGTGCTTTTCATCTGTATGGGATATATGCCGGACTGGTATGCGCTGCAGGTTATATATTATTCGTTCTGTATGATTCTGTTTGCGACAGGGCTTGTGTATGCGACGAGTGCGGTGACGGTATTCTTCCGCGACATGAAAGAAGTTGTGGGAATCCTCTTGCAGATCGGCATGTGGGTGACACCGATTATGTGGAACTTTGAGACGATGGTGCAGATACCGGGATGGGCGATTGCCGTGTTAAAGCTCAATCCGATGTACTACATTGTTTCGGGATACCGGAACGCGCTGATCAATCACATCGGATTCTGGGAGGATATGGGACTTACCGTATATTTCTGGGTTGTGACGGCAGTGATACTGTTTCTCGGAACAACCGTGTTCAAGAGGCTACGACCGCATTTTGCGGATGTATTATAGAGAGGAATTTGTAACTGAATGGATGAGTTAGCAATCAGGGTAGAAGATGTCAGCAAGGTATACCGGCTATACAACAGACCCTCGGAGCGGCTGTTTGACGCACTGGGGCTTGCGGGAAAAGGCAGATTCAAAGAACATCGGGCACTCGACCATGTCACGTTCGATGTGAAAAAAGGTGAGACGGTCGGAATCATCGGAACGAACGGCTCCGGCAAATCCACCATCTTAAAAATTATCACAGGCGTGCTCTCACCCACAAGCGGTGAGGTCGAGATCGACGGAAGAATCTCGGCGCTGCTGGAACTTGGCGCAGGCTTTAACATGGAATACACCGGCATCGAAAACGTATATCTCAACGGCATGATGATGGGATTCTCCAGGGAGGAGATGGATGCAAGGCTGGACGATATTCTGAAATTTGCGGATATCGGCGAATTTGTAAACCAGCCGTGCAAGACGTATTCCAGCGGTATGTTTGTGCGTCTGGCGTTTGCGGTGGCGATCAACATTGATCCGGAGATCCTCATTGTCGATGAGGCGCTGTCGGTCGGAGACGTGTTTTTCCAGGCAAAATGTTATAAAAAGTTCGAGGATTTCAAGGCGGAGGGCAAGACGATCATCTTTGTCAGCCATGACATCAGCAGTGTGGCAAAATACTGTGACCGCGTGATCCTCCTAAACAAGGGCGTCAAGCTGTCGGAGGGAAATCCCAAGGACACGATCAACCTGTACAAGAAAGTGCTGTTAAATCAGTCGCAGAATATTGCGAGCGGACAGGTGCTTGCGGACGCGAAAGAAGACGGGACAAAGAAACTGTGGAAGTCCAACTACGAGCTGAACCCGCAAGTGAATGAATACGGGACCGGGGAAGCGGAAATCATTGATTTTGCGGTGATTGACGAGTATGGAAGCTACACGAGCTGTATCCAGAAGGGGACATCTTTTATCATCCGCTCAAAGGTGCAGTTCCACACCGATATTCAGGACCCGATTTTTACCTATACGTTTAAGACCGTGCAGGGAACCGCTGTCACGGGAACGAACACCATGTACGAGAAAGTCGGCGTCGGACTGGCACGGGCGGGAGAGATCTACGTGGCCTCCTTCAAACAGAATATGGATCTGCAGGGAGGCGAGTATCTGCTGTCCATCAGCTGTACCGGCTACGTGGGAGGCGAGTTCCGGGCGTACCACCGGCTGTATGATGTGGTGGGCGTTACGGTCATATCGGACAAGAATACGGTTGGTTTCTACGATATGAATTCGGAGACGACCGTGGAGCGTGTGGAGGAATAAAAGAGCAGGGAACACAGACGGCATGTCAGACAGCAGAGGGATGCGGAGGAACAGTATGGAGGATGCAGAAGTTCTGAAGGAACTGTATGAGACCATAAAACAGAATAGTAAGGCAGATTATGCGGGCATCATCGAACAGCGGGCATCTTACCCGTATCTGTATCATTTGTCGCAGATCCGGGAGAATCTGGTGAGCTTTTTGCCGTTTGATAAGGATATGCGGGTTCTGGAATGTAATCCGGAGTGCGGGGCACTGACCGGAAAGCTGCTCGCAATGACGGGCGGCGTGACGGTGCTTGCGGAGAGTGAACTGCAGGAGAAGATTTTAAGAGAGCGATTTATGGAACCGCAGGAGAGGGAGAAGCTTGACATAAGAAGACTGCTTCCGGAGCACGGGCGGTTCGATGCGATCCTGATTGCCGGTCATTTTTACCGCTGGGAAAAACAGCTTCCGGCGTTAAGAGAGCTGCTTGCGCCGGGAGGAAAGCTTTACGTGGCGGACGCCAACCGGATCGGGCTGAAATATCTCGCGGGATGTCAGGAAGAATACTGTGGCGGATATTTTACCGGAATTGACGGTTATCCAGATGCGGCGGCGGTCGGACGCTCTGGCAGAAGCTACAGCCGGGCAGAGTACACAGGGCTGCTGCAGGCTGCGGGATTTGGGGGACTGATGTTTTACTATCCCTATCCCGACCACAAGTTTCCGTCCGTGATCTACTCGGACGAGTGGCTGCCGCAGAAAGGCGAACTCGCCGAGGGGCGCAGCAATTATGACCGTGACAGGGTGGCATGCTTCAACGAGCGTGTGATGTTTGATTCTCTGTTGGAGGAGGGCGTATTTCAGACGTTCTCCAATTCCTTTTTGATCGAAGCCGTGCAGGAGGGATAGCGCGTTTGGAACGAACGATTTATTCAAAATATTCCAATGAGCGGGCGGAACGGTTCCGTATCCGGACGGATATAGTAACCGATGAAGCCGGAGAGAAAAAAGTATATAAGTACGCCTGTACCATACAGGCGGGAGACCATATCCGCAGGCAGGAAGAACTCGGAAAGCAGCTAGACGCGGCATACGCGGGCAGCCGCATCACCTTCTGCCCCTGTACGACAGAGGATGTGCCGGGGGGATGCAGAAGCGTGTCGCCGTTTGTGCAGGGGGACAATCTGCAGCATCTCATGGAACAGGCGGTGGCAGCCGGCGACTGGGAGACCGTGGAACAGATGGTCGCAGCATATGCAGACCGTGTGTCCGGCAGCGGAGGAGAGATCCCCTTTGACAGGACGCCGGAGTTTGCGGAGGTATTCGGGGAGGGAAAGCTCCCGGAGGGAATACCCTGCGCCACAGTCAGCGATGTGGATATGATATTTTCCAATATTTTCGTGGAGAGCGGGAAAGCCGCCGCGGACAGCGCGTGGATCGTCATCGATTACGAGTGGACGTTCCCGTTTCCGGTGCCGAAGAAATATCTGATCTACCGTGCAGTCTATTATGCCTATTACCAGATTTTTAAGGCAGAGGGAAAAAGTCTTGCGGACTGGCTGAAGTCTGCCGGTCTCGCGGAGGAAGAGACAGAATGCTTTGCGCGGATGGAAGAACATTTTCAGGAGTATTTAAGAGCCGGGGCGTTTCCGGTGCGCAGCATGCAGCGGCGGATGGGAACCAGAATCATTCCGTTTGCGGCGCTGCTTGAGGGAGCGGGAGCCGGGGACGGCAGCGAGATTGTGAGAGAGTCGGCGTATCTGCGCGTGAGAAAGCTGCTCTACCATATCGACCGGGCGGAGAGCCAGGACGGCAGCAGAGTCTGTTCCGGATGGGCGTTTGCAAAGACCTGGGACGGGAGATGCCTTCCAGTCAATATCCGGGTGGCGGCACCGGGCGGAGAGCAGTTTGCGGCGGAGATTACAAGAAGAACGCGGGCGGATGTGGCAGAGATGTTTAAGCTCCGCCGGGTGGAAAATCCGGAGTTCGGTTTTGACTGTGTGTGGCAGGCGGCGCCGGAGCAGCGCTTTTGCATATACTTTTCCCTGGGCAACCGGGAAAGCATCTATGAGGGATAAAAGAGAGGGGTTATTATGTACCAATCAAAAGAAAAGATTCAGACAGTCGTGCTGCTTCTGGCGGATCTGATCTGCTTTGTCATCAGTTATTTCGGCGGGGGCTATCTGTGGCTGGTTCTATACCGGAACGTGTCCGTACAGAACATGAAGTCCGAGCTGATGGACAGCTTTGGCATTGTGCTTGTGATCTACATGCTGATCCTGCTGTTCTCGGATCTGGAGAAGAATTTTATCCGGCGCAATCTGGCAAGGGATTTCTGGGCGGCGCTTGAGGCGAGCGTCATCATGATTTTTGTGACAGCACTGACGATCTTCCTGCAGCATAACAATGCGGATGCCTCCCGAGGCGTATATTTCTGTATCGCAGGGATGAACCTGGTGCTGTTCTTCGTGGCGCACGCGGCGATCAAGTATTATCTGCTGCACATCTACCGCAACAAGCGGGGGACGAACCAGCTGTTTCTTGTCACCACGACGGACCGCGTGAAGGATACGCTTGCAGAGATCGAGAATGCAAAAGACTGGGAGCACCGTCTGACCGGCATTGCGATCATCGACGACAACCAGATCGGAACCTGGTATGAGGGAATTCCGGTCGTGGCGACCTACGACACCATGTTCCAGTATGCGAAGGAACAGATTGTGGACGAAGTGTTCTTAAACGTTCCGTACGATACCGGGGAATCCCTGGCAAAAGTGGTGGAAATGTTCGAGGATATGGGAGCAACCGTGCATATCACGATCGAGCTGTTGAAACGGTTTGACGATTATCACAAGAATTTCAATATGATGGGAAATGTTCCGGTTGTGACGTTTTCCAACCAGTATTATGACTGGAAGATGCTGTTTGTGAAGCGGCTGATGGATATCGCGGGAGCGATCGTCGGTCTGGCGATCACTGCGGTTGTTACGGTATTTTTAGCGCCGCCGCTTCTGATCGAATCGCCGGGACCGCTGTTTTTCGCACAGAAGCGTGTGGGAAAGAACGGCCGCTTCTTCAAGATCTATAAGTTCCGCTCCATGTACAAGGATGCGGAGGAGCGCAAGAAGGAGCTGGAGAGCCAGAACGAGATGAACGGCTTCATGTTCAAGATGAAAGACGATCCGCGCATCACAAAGGTGGGCAAATTTATCCGCAAGACCAGCATCGATGAACTTCCGCAGTTCTACAATGTGTTAAAGGGAGATATGAGCCTCGTTGGAACAAGACCGCCGACAGTGGATGAGTTCCGGCAGTATGAATCCCATCAGAAGCGCCGCTTAAGCGCGAAGCCGGGTATTACAGGACTCTGGCAGGTGAGCGGAAGAAATGAAATCAAGGACTTTGAGGATGTGGTAAAGCTGGATGTACAGTATATTGATAACTGGAGCATCGGTCTTGACATAAAAATTATCTTAAAAACGATCAAGGTTGTTTTTGAGAAGGGCGGAGAATAAGGAAGGAGAATCATATGAATCAGGAATATCGCTTAGACAGGGAATACAGTATTGCGGAAATCATCCAGTGCAATCTGCGCAAATGGTGGCTGGCGCTGATCTGTGCCGCAGTGTGCGCAGCGGTGCTTGGCGGCTACAAGTACAAATCTCTGAAGCCTTTTATCGAGCAGAGTGTATATGAAAATGTAAAACAGGTGACAGCCACACTGTATGTGGCAGACTACAGCACCAGTGCCTCCACGGAGCGCGCGAACAATGTCATCAAGATGGCGCAGAGCTACCGCGCGTATGAACGCGTGCAGCAGAAGACGGGATGCGATCTGGACTATAAGACGTATCAGGGAATCTTCGACGTGCTGCAGGGCGAAGCGGGAGATATGGTTACGATCTACCTGCAGTATCCGATTGATACCGGAACGTTCAGCATCGCCGATGAGGACGGCGCCATTGCATTTACACAGGAGATCATTGATGCGACACTTCAGGTGGGCAGCGAGCTCACGGGCGGGGAGACCTGCTTTACCGTGCTGGATGCACCGTATCCGAACAGCGAGACCAGAAAAGCGGAGAATTACTTTATCTCTGAGGACGATTTCAAGGGCGGTGTGAAAAAAGGAATCGCGGCGGGTGCACTGCTTGGAATCATTGCGGAGGTAGCGCTGTATACTTTCTGGCTGATTCTCTACCGGAAGCCGAAGAGCGCAGAGGAAGTGCGTGCATGTCTGGATATTCCGGTCATCGATGACGTGAAGACCAGAAAAGCGAACGAAGAGGAAGTATATAAGAAGTTAGCGCTGTTTTTAAAGGAGAAACAGGGCGGAGCGGATCACAAGGGCGTGAGTGTGAACTGTATGCCGGTCGGTTATTTCAAAAAGGATGCCGGATTAAAGCTTGCCATGAGCTTTGCAAATGAGAAAAAGAAGACTCTGCTCATCGATCTGGTCAAGGAGCCGGAGGGCAAGGAGGCAGGCAATTCCATCAGCCGTTATGTTCTGGGTGACGAGAGCCGCCCGGTGCCGACGACGCAGAACAGCTATCTGGATGTACTATGCAGAGATGTGGCTGAGGAGAAGAATTTTGACGTGGTCATGAACGAGCGTTTTGCTTCCTATGTGAAGGAAATGCAGGATACTTATGAATACATTGTCATCAACAGCCCGAATGTTACAGAGAGCGCAGATGCTTTTGCGGCAGGAAAGCTCTGTGACAAGAACTTTGTTGTGTGTGCAAGAGGCGGAGTGAATAACGAGACACTGTATCGTCTTAAGAATGAGGCGGCAGTACAGGGAATCGTGCTTGAAGGAGTTCTGGTGTATGAGCTGTAAGAGCCTGCTCTATATGGTTGGAATGTTCGTGTTCGTGCCGGTCTGGATCGGTCTTCTGTGGACGGACTTTTTGAAAATAAGAGAGCGCGCGAGTCAGCTTCTGCACGCCTGGGTGCTCGGCTTTGCGACAATGCTCGCCACGGCACAGCTTGTGCTGGTGCCGTTTGTGATGATGCAGAAAACGCTGACGCAGGCACTTCTGATGTGTCGCATCATTCTGCAGTTCCTTGCGGTGCTGTCGTTTGTCATCTGGCTGGTACGCCGGGCAGAGGCCGCGGAGACGGTCGCGGACACAGCTGTGCGGACGGCGGACGGCACAGGCATGCGAAAAAAAGTGCATGGGAAAGCCGGAACGTGGACGATTGTCTTTGGGATTCTTGCGGCGGTTCTGATTCTGCTGCAGGCATATATCCCCGCGCGTTACGAGCACAGCGACGATGACGACTCACGCTTTGTGGCGGAGGAAGTATCGGCGGTCGTACATGACACCATGTACCGGGAGGACCCGATCACGGCAGACTACATGTACTGGGATACCGGGGAGGTACGCAAAGATCTGACCTCGCCGTGGGCGATGTTTGTCGCAATGCATGCCAAAGAGGGAAATATGGCACCGGCGGCGTTGTCGCATGCGTATCTGCCGTTTTTCCTGATTCTGATCTGCTATGCCCTGTATCTGCTGATCGGGCAGGTGCTGTTTGGCGGAGACTGGGAGAAGACATTTCTTTTCGGAATCGTGCTCTCCGTGCTTCACCTTGCGGGCTACACGTCGACGCACACGCTGGCGTCCATGCTTCTGCTGCGCATCTGGCAGGGAAAGGCAGTCTGCGCAAGCTTCGCGCTTCCGCTGTTTTTCTATCTGTTTTACCAGATCATGAAGAAAGAGGCGTGGAAACGCTGGATTCCGCTTCTCTATGTGGCGGGTGTGGGCACGTGCATGCTTTCCGGAATTGGTATCGTGACAGCGTCGGTTCTGCTTGCCGTCTATGGCGTGCTGGATTTTTGCTATTACAGGAACTGGAGAAAGACGCTTGCCATCTGGCTGGCAGCCGTTCCGTGTGTGGTCTTTTTAGGATATTACCTGATGTAGGAGTAAAAGAATGGGCTATGTACTGGCTTTGTGGGGAGAATTTGTAAAATTTATCGGCGGACGTGCCGGGCTCGTCCATCTGCTGTTGTTTGCGGCGGCGCTGGTCTGCTGCTTCTTCCTGGGGAAGGAGGAGCGGCACAGATTGTTCTGGCCGTCGGTGCTGGTGGGAATTTTCTTTTTCAACCCGGTGTTCTACAAATATGTGGGAACCCGCTTCTTAAGCGGGGTGTACTGGCGGCTGCTGTGGATGCTTCCGTGGACGTTCGTGATCGCCTATGCGGTGGTAAGGATGGCGTACCGGCTTGGAAAGCAGGCACTGCGCATTGTTGTGGTGGCGGTGGCATGTGTCTGTATCTTCGTGACCGGGAAGCCAGTTTTATCGGCGGAGACTTACGGGGAGCGGTCGAATGTGTACGAACTGCCGCAGGCAGCAGTTGAGATTGCGGATCTGGTGCAGAGCCGGCTGGTTGACTGGCAGGAGACGCTTATCGTGCCGAACGAGCTTCTATGCAGTGTCAGACAATATTCTGCATCCGCATGTCTGCTGTACGGAAGAAATGCGGAGGGCTTTATCTCCGGCATCGGGGAGGAAGAACAGCAGGTCTACGAGGAAATGAGCAGCGAGCATCCGGATGTGGCGCGTGTCACGGAGATTGCGAAAAATAAGAACTGCAGATATATAGTGTTTAATACTTCTTTTCACCAGATCCCCGAGGATCTGACGGAATACGGATATGAAAAGATTGCTGTGATCGAAGACGTATATGCGGTGTATTCCAGAATCGGATCATAGCGCGGTAGCAGGAAGGCAAAAAGGACGGTATGGATAGAATCAAGACATTTTTTCGGACAAGTGATTGGGAGAGCGTGGGAGTCGCGGCGTTTTACGGGTATTTTGCGATCAATATCCTGATGAAAGCGCTGGCGTACGATCACGGCGATAATATATACAAATTTTTCTTTATCTTTGCCATGAGCTTCTGGGCGATCAAGATTGTGACCACACGCTACACGCTCCGTGAGATTGCGTGGATTGCGGTGCTGCTGGCTCTTGGACTCGGGCTCTCCGTGATTACGAAGCAGAATACGTGGCTGCTGCTTTTCATGACGATCATTGCCATGAAGAACTGCAGGTTCGAGCTGATGATTCAGATGGCGGTGTACATCCGGGTCTTCTGTCTGGCTATGCTGGTGATCGGGTCAACGTTCGGGGTCTTTGATATTGGTTACAAAACGACGCCGGACAGCAGCTACGTGGAGATTCCGGTGTACAGCTTTGCCATGAATGAGCCGAACACGGCGTTTCTTGCGGTCTTTTTGACATTGCTGCTTCTGCTATATTATAATTATAAAAAACTGAATGTCTGGTGGTTCGCCGGAACATCGGCAACCGCGCTTTTGTTCTACAAATTTACCTACTGCAGAACGGGAATCGCAGTCTTTTTCTTTGTCTGGGCACTGACTATTTTTGAAAAGATTGCAAAGGACCGGTGGAAGGTGATTCTCGCGCTGTCAGTTCCGGTCGGTGCAGTATTCAGTCTGTGCACGATGCTGTTCTACGATGGCGGCAATTCCGTGATGCGTCTTTTGAACCATCTGGTATCGGGAAGAATCTATATCATGAGCAGCTATTATAAGACACAGGGAGTCTCACTGATCCCGCGGGCGCAGGAGCTGTTTTACGGACAGTATTACGGGCTGATTGACAACACGTACATGTTTGTGTTCCTGTACTGTGGTGCGATTGTGGCGCTGTTTTTCCTGTGGTGTGTGACGAAAACGCTGTTTCGGCTTTACCGCGGCGGCTATTACAAAGAACTGGTCATGATCGCGGCGTTTGCGCTTTACGGTGTGCTGGAACAGTTCATCATGAATGGTTTTATGAATCCGTTTGTGCTGCTGTGCGGAATTCTGCTCTATCCGGATCTGCTGGAGAAGAAGCGGGATGATGTATGTGCGGCGGAATGAGGAAGTCTATGAAGAATTATCGCATTTTACAGATACACAATTTTTATCAGATCCCGGGCGGGGAAGATGTGGTGGTGCGCAATGAAAAGCGCCTGCTCGAGGAACACGGACACAAGGTCTACACGTACTACCGCTCCAACAGCGAGCTGGCGAAGAAGGGCATTGTGGGAAAGCTGTTCCTGCCGTTTACCGCGGTGTTCTCGCTTAAGACTTACCGCGAGGTAAAAAAGCTGATCCGGGAGAACCAGATCGACATCGTGCATGTACACAACACGCTGACGATGGTCAGCCCGTCCGTCTTTTACGCGGCATTCCGCTGCAAGGTGCCGGTGGTGCAGACGCTGCATAATTTCCGCATGCTCTGTCCGGCGGGATCTTTTTTCCGGGACAATGTGATCTGCGAGGAGTGTGTGCAGCACGGAATGGGCTGCGCCATCCGGCACAAGTGCTACCGGAACAGCAAGCTGCAGTCTTTTGTCAGCGCCGCCATCCTGCAGATTCACCGGTTTGTGGGGACATACCGCAGGGTGAATTTTATCTGTCTGACCGAGTTCAACCGGAAGAAGCTGTTGGAATCGCTGGATACAAAGAAAGAGATCGTGAATCCGGAACGGGTTTACATCAAGCCGAATTTTACCTTCGCGGAGGAGATCGTGCCGAACGAGGTGCGCTCGGACGAAGAATATTTCCTGTTTGCCGGGCGCGTGGAAGCCTTAAAGGGAATCGATATTGCAGTCAGAGCCTTTGAAAAACTGCCGGACAAGAAGCTGTATGTGGCGGGAAACGGGCCGATGATGGAAGAGATGCAGCGCTATGTCAGGGAACATCATATGGAGAATGTAAAGTTTCTGGGCTATCTGCAGAAGGACGAGATGTCGGAGAAGTTCTATCAGGCGAAGGCGGTCATCATGACATCGCAGTGCTACGAGGCGTTTGCGATGACGATCGCGGAGGCGTACTCCTACGGCGTGCCGGTGATTGCGGGAAGAGTCGGAAACATGGACGGCATGGTGCAGGACGGCATTACCGGCGTGAAGTTTACCTACAATTCCGCGGAGGATCTCGCAGACAAGATCAGCGCGTTTGATGCGATGGATCTGTCGGTGCTCAAAAAGAACGCCAGAGCCTTTTATGCCGAGCGTCTTCGCCCGGAGGACAATTACCAGAAACTGATCAGGATTTATGAGGATATATCAAAATGATAAAAGCTGTATTTATCACGAACATTCCGTCGCCGTACCGGGTGGACTTTTTTGCATATCTGCAGAAGCATTATCCGGAGTATGAATTTCATATCATTTTTTCCGGGGCGGGCATGGAGAACCGCAAATGGAGTGTCGAACTGGCGGAACTGAGCCATTACCATTTCTTGAAATCAAAGACACTGATTATCCGCAAACGTTTTGACGACCGGTATGTATTCCTTCCGGTCGGCGTGGAGAAGCTGCTGGCGGAAATAAAACCGGATCTTGTATTTGCCATGGAATACAACCCGACGATCCTTAGAGCGGTACATTGGTGCAGAAAAAAGCGGATTCCATTCATCAGCTGGACGGATGGAACCTTGAATTCAGAAAAAAATATCGGGAAGGTGCAGCGGTTTTCCCGGAGTTACATCATAAAGCGCGCGGCGGCGTTCGTGGCGAGCAGCACCGCATCGAAGCAGGCGCAGATTGCATACGGGGCGGATGAGAAGAAATGTTTTCTCTCCTATCTGACGGTCGACATTCAGAAATATCTGCGCGAAAAGGAAGACTACAGCGGAAGGGAACTTCTGTATGTGGGAAGCCTGATCCAGAGAAAAGGACTCGACCTTCTGCTTCCGGCGCTGGCAGAGACGAGTGAGGACATTCACCTTACGATTGTTGGCGAGGGACAGGAGCGGGAGCTTCTTACGGAACAGGCGGGAAAGCTTGGAATTACCGACCGTATCCGCTTTTTAGGATATGTGGAGGGGGAGCCGCTGCGCGAATTGTACCACAACGCGGATGTCTTCATCCTGCCGACCAGAGAGGATTGTTTCGGACTCGTGATCTTAGAGGCGATGTGTGCGTCGCTTCCGGTGATCTCCTCAAAGTACGCCGACGGTGCGTTTGACCTGGTGGCGGAGGGGGAGAACGGCTACATCGTCGACCCGGAGGATACACATGCGTTTGCAGAGAAGATCGATCAGATTTTTGCGGACGAAAACCGTCTTAAGGAGATGGGAACGCGCAGCTACGAGCGCGCGCATGCATTTGCATTTGAAGAGGTGGCAAAGGGCTGCATCGATGCTCTCTGCTATGTGATGGGAAAGGCTGTCAGATGAAAAAAATATTGTTTAACGGACTTGGAAACCGCGGATGGATCGGCGGTTTGTACTACTTAAAAAATATCATATTCAGCTGTCTGGAGAGTGAGAAGATAAAAAAGGAATACCGCATTGTGGTATTGATCGACTCCGCACATGCGGATATTTTTACCTGCTTCGGAAACCGCATCGACCTGCATATCTACGACGGGACGAACAAGGCAAAGCTGGCGCTCTACGAGATGAACCTGATCTGGCTGCACGGCGTGAAATACTGCTATGCGCTGGAACTCAACAAGATCGGCAGCCTGTTTGCCTCACGCGGCATTTTCTGGATTCCGGATTTCCAGCACAAGACGCTGCCGGAATTCTTCCAGCCGGAGGAACTGGCGCGCAAGGACGTCACGGACCGGAAGATGACAGAACTTCCGAATACGCTGGTATTAAGCAGTGAGGATGCACGCCATGATCTGGAGCGTTTTTATCCGGAACACAAATGCAGGACGCAGGTGGTGCATTTTGTCTCCTATATAGAGCCGGAACTGCGCACGATCACGCCGGAGTTAGAGCGCGGGGTGGCGGACAAATTCGGACTGCATAAAAAGTACGTCTATCTGCCGAACCAGTTCTGGAAGCACAAGAATCATGTGGTCGCAGTGCGCGCGATCGAGCGCATCAAAAAGCAGGGACTTCTCGCGGATTACGATTTTGTGTTTACCGGCAATCTGGAAGACTACCGCAACCCGGAATACATCAATGAGCTAAAAGCGATCATGGAGGCTGAGCCGGTGGCGGGAAGCATCCGGCTTCTGGGCTTTGTGGAGCGCACGGAGCAGCTTTGCATTATGAAAAATGCCGCCTTTATCGTGCAGCCGTCCCTCTGCGAAGGCTGGGGAACGGTGCTGGAGGACGCCAAGGTGTTAGATAAGGCAGTGCTGTTGTCGGACATTCCGGTACACAGGGAGCAGAAGAATGAAAAATGCACACTCTTTGATCCGCACGATCCGGATGCACTGGCAGATCTGATCGTGGAGACGGCAGAGAGGGCAGACCGGCCGGAAGAAGCTGCATATTTTGCAGGAGATATGATGGCGGGAATGGCAAACATGTACCGCGAGGCGGGAGAGTACGCGAAGGCATTGGAGAAGATTTTCGTGTAATGGAAGATGGCCTTGTGCCGGAGGATGAATATGAAGAAAATGGTGATAACCGGTGTCAACGGATTTATCGGGAGACACGCGAAGGAATATTTTGAAAAAGAATACGAGATCACAGGGCTGGATCTGGCAGCAAATTACTGTGGAGACAGGCTGCCGGGCGACACCATGACCTACTATCAGTGCAACATGTCGCAGGAGTCCGCGGAGATGGCAGCGATCTTTACCGGCGTGCAGCCGGATGTGATTCTGCACTGCGCGGGAAGCGCCAATGTCGGGGCTTCGGTGGTCAATCCGATGGCGGATCTCGACGGCAATCTGCACAGTCTCTATCAGCTGCTTCTGGCATTGAAGTCATTTGAAAAAAGACCGCAGATCATTTTCCTCTCGAGTGCCGGAATCTACGGCAATCCGAGACAGCTTCCGGTGCGTGAGTCAGACGCTGCGGCGCCGATGTCTCCCTACGGGCTGCACAAGCACATGGCGGAGGAACTTTGTGAGTATTACAACCGGATTCATGGCTACCGCATCCGCAGCATCCGTATTTTTTCCGCTTACGGCAACGGACTGCGCAAGCAGCTGCTGTGGGACATCTATCAGAAATATCAGAATACCGGAAGAATCGAGCTGTTCGGAACCGGGGATGAGACGAGAGATTTCATTCATGTCTCCGATATTGTACGTGCGATCGAGCTGATCCTTGCCTATGACGGACCGGAGAATATCATCAACGTCGCAAACGGGGAGGAAGTGTCGATCCGCGAGCTGGCGGAGATCTATGCCGGGAAGCTCGGCGCGGATGCGGACGTCGTATCCTTTAACGGCATGGTCAAGGAGGGCGATCCGCGCAACTGGAGAGCGGATATTTCCCTGTTGAAAAAGCTGGGATATGAGAAACACATGGCACTATCCGACGGCATAGAAGCTTATGTGGAATGGGCGAGAAAACAGGAGTAGCCGCAGACTGGCAGGAGGAGAGACATGGCAGAGAAAAAAACGGCGCCGGTGATTTTGTTTACCTACAACAGACCGGAGCACACCAGACGCACCATAGAAGCGCTGGCGAAAAATGAACTGGCGCAGGACACGGAGCTGTTTGTGTTCTCCGACGCTGCAAAAAAAGAGGCGGATCGGGGCAAAGTACAGGAAATCCGTGACTACGTGGCACAGGCGGGCGGCTTCTTCAAAGTGACGCTGATTGCGCGGGAGGAAAATTACGGGCTTGCCAGAAACGTAATCGAGGGTGTGACGGAGATCATAGAGCGTTATGGTACCGTGATCATTCTGGAGGATGATCTTGTGACGAACCGCTATTTCCTGCGGTTTATGAATGATGCGCTTTCGCGCTACGAGAAGAATCCCAAGGTGACCGGCGTGACCGGTTTTTCCCATTTTGCGGATACGGTCACACTGCCGTGTGAGTCCTATTTTCATACGCTGACCGGGACAAGCTGGTCATGGGCGACCTGGGCAGACCGTTGGCGGCATTTTGATGAGACGTGCAGCGACTGGACGCAGATGAAAGAGGATGCAAAGCTGCGCCGCCGCTTTAATTACGATAACACTTACAATTTCTATAAGATTATGAAGGACCAGCAGACGGATGCGGGGACAAATTCCTGGGCGATCCGCTGGTACTGGACGAATTTTAAACGGGACGGCTACATCCTCTCACCGCTGCACTCGCTGGTGAGCAACGAGGGATGGGACGGAAGCGGCGTTCACTGTGGAGAGAGCAGGAAACCGGTCTTTGACCACCATCTGGCGACGGATCACGCGGTCACGGAATTCCCGGATGAGGTGGCGGAGCGCCCCGAGGTACACCGGCTGATGAAGCGGGCGCTGTTGCATGAATCGGAGCCGAACCTGTTAAAACATATCTATCACATTGTGTTTCGCAGAAACTATATCGGTCAACTGTAAGTTGCCCGTGTAACCGTAGGTTGCCCGTGTAACCGCAAGATTGCGCAGCAAGACACAGAGTGCAGAACGTGGAGAGAATCAGATGAAAGTATTAGCGATATTTACCTGTTATAACCGAAGAGAGCTGACCAGGCAGAGTATGGAACTGCTCGGGCAGAACAAAAACGTCACCTTTGATTATGTGATTGTTAATGACGGCAGCACGGACGGCACGGATGAGATGCTGGCGGCGATGCCGTATGAGATCGATTTAATCAACGGCGACGGTGGACTGTTCTGGAACCGCGGCATGTATGAGGCGATCGAGCATGCGAAAAAGGCGCATCCCGATTACGAGTATTATATGCTGATGAACGACGACACGAAGTTTGTGCCGGGCATTTTTGACGAAATGCTCCCGCTGTTTGCACCGGATAAGGTCATGGTCGGGGCAATGTGCGGGGATGACGGCAGGATGAGCTACGGCGGCATCAAGTACGTCAAGGGCATCAAGTACAAAAAGTACGGTCCGGAGGCACAGGACATCTGCTTTGACACGTTTAACGCGAACTGTGCGATCATTCCGCATGACATTTTCATGAAAGTGTCGATTGATCCATTTTATCAGCACAGCATTGGCGATTTTGATTACGGACTTGCCATCAGCCGGATGGGATATGAGATCCGCATTTTCCCGAAGTTCATCGGGCAGTGCAACGACGGTAGCTTAAAGGGAACCTGGCAGGACGAGTCGCTGCCAAGGATGCAGCGCATGAAACTCAAGGAGAGCAGAAAGGGACTGCCGTTTCGGGACTGGTTCCATTTCCTGCACAAGTATTTTGGACTCGGAACGGCTATCGTGCGTTCCATCACCCCGTATGTCCGCATTATCCTTGGCACGAAGACCAGATACTCGGGCGCATAAGAATTCAGGGAGACAGTGCCGATGAGAACGATTTGCTATGTCATCTTAAATTACAAAACATACGAGGAAGCCGCCGCATGTGCAGAGTCGATCCTTTCGACGCAGACTTGGAAAAACATGCACATTGTCATCGTGGACAACGGTTCCGGAAACGGGAGCGAGGAGTGGCTTGCAGAGCATTTTATCGATGAAAAACGGGTGCGCGTGACTGCGTCGGGAGAGAATCTCGGATTTGCCAGAGGGAACAATCTCGGCATCCGCTATGCGAGAGAGCACTATGATCCGGATCTGATCGTTGCGGCAAACAGCGACATCCTGTTTGAACAGCCGGATTTTTGTGAGCGCCTGTTTGAGATCTACGACAGAAAGCCGTATGCGATACTGGGCGCGGATGTTGTGGACGCGACCCGCACGCAGCACTTTAACCCAGTGGCGGAGAAGCGCAGCTATACCTTAAACTATATGCGAAAGCAGATCGTATCGTCCTGGATCCGGGCGATGAGCTACCGGATGTCCAGGCTGCTCTTGGGGAAGAAGAACGGAGGCGATCTGTCGCGGAGCACCGGAGCAACCCGCGAGGTGGACGGCGAGGCGGTAGCGGCGGATAGCAGAGTCGGCGAGGAGCGCGAGGGAGTGCTGCTCCACGGATGCTGTCTTGTATTTTCAAGGGATTTCTTCAAAGTGTATGACGGTTTCTGGGAAGGCACCTTTTTGTATGCGGAGGAGGAGATTCTCTACTACCTGGCGGCAAAGAGCGGACTGCGGATGATGTATTCGCCGGAGGTCACCTGTATTCATAAAGAGGCTGTGACGACAAGGAAGCTATACGGCGATGTATGCGACGCCAAGATTTTTTACTATACACAGATCACCAAATCGTACCGGGCGTTTCTCGGTCTGATGAAAGAATCAAAATAGGACAGCTATGAGTGAGGAGAACAAGGTAATCAAGGCCGGCATCGGCTATACAATCGGAAATTATCTGCTGAAGGGACTGAGCTTTCTAACAGTTCCTCTGTTCTCGCGTCTTCTTGATACCTCGGATTATGGTATTTTTAATACGTATCTCGCTTATCAGGGCATTATGTTCCTGCTGGTGGGGATTGCACTGCATACCAGTTTGAAAAATGCGAAATACCGGTACAGAGAAGAATTTGACCGGTATAACTCCAACTGTATTCTGGTGATGCTGGTCAGTCTGGCTGTCTGGCTTTTTCTTGTCAATCTCACCTATCCTCTGTATGCGGGACTGACCGGTTTTTCCAGACTCATCATCAATCTGCTGCTGTTTGACAGTTTTGGTACGGCACTGATCCAGTTCTTTAATGTGTATGTCGGGCTGGATTACCGCTATGATTCGTTTTTAAAGATCTCCGCATTCAATGCACTGGGGAACCTGGGAATGTCCGTGATCCTGATTCTGGGATTTTTCAAGGATGACCGTGCAACCGGACGTATCATCGGAAATGCATTGCCAGTGATGGTGATCGCGGTTGTGCTGATCTGGTATTTCTGGAAAAAGAGAAGACCCAAATGGAACCGGGAGCAGGTCACTTATGCAGTAACATACAGTCTGCCGTTGATCCCACATGGCATTTCACAGGTGATCTTATCCCAATTTGATCGGATCATGATAAAGAGTATGATCGGAAGTGCAGAGGCAGGAATCTACAGTTTTGGGTACAATATTTTTTCAATCATCAATGTCACGGCAAATTCGCTGGACAATGTCTGGGGACCGTGGTTTTACGAGCAGATGCAGCAGAAAAAGTATGAGGAGATCCGAAGACAGAGCAGCAAATACGCATTTGGAATGCTATTGTTTTCTGTAATGGTTATGCTCGGCACGCCGGAACTTGTGATGCTGCTTGGTGCAAAGGCGTATTGGGATGCAAAATATACGGTCATACCGATTGTCGTAGGCGGCTATTTTATGTTCCTTTATACACTGCCGTCAAGTGTGGAGTATTATCATGAAAAGACGAAATATATTGCCATCGGTACCGCGTGTGCGGCGGGGGTCAATATCCTGCTGAATCTGTGGTTTATTTCGCGTTTTGGCTATGTTGCAGCCGCATACACCACACTTGCGACCTATGTGCTGTATTTTGTATTTCACTATTTCATTGCCGCGCGGGTACAGGGCTTTTGTATTTTTGATACGAAAAAGATGATCCTGTACGGAATTTCCGCCGTGGCAGCCGGGGCTCTCTCCCTGCTTCTAATGGAACATGGATGGATCCGGTGGGGATTACTGCTTTTATGTGCGGCGTGGACATGCCTATGGCTGGAAAAACAATTTCAGATTACGGAGAAGATCAGAAAACGATTTTGGAAAAAATGACAGGAGAAAGAGTATGAAGCGGATAGAAATGTCAATCGAGGAAATACATGAGGTAACACTTGCCATATTGAAGAAAATCGATGCGATTGCGGAAGAGATCGGAATCCGGTATTTTATGGCATATGGATCGCTGATTGGCGTTGTACGTCACAGGGGGTTTATTCCGTGGGATGATGATTTGGATATGATGATGATTCGGGAAGATTATGAAAAATTTCTTGCATATTTTGAAGAGCACGAACAGGAACTTGTGCCGTACAAGATTTTTAACAACCGTAACAATGCTGGTTATCCACATATGATTACCCGGGTGTGCAATGTAGAATACCCGATCGAAGTGGATAATGAGATCCCGTGCGGAATGGGCGTTTTCGTGGATATCTATCCAATCGATCCGATGGGAAACGACGAAAAAGAATGGGAGCGAGTAATGCACTACAGACAGCAGTTGATTGCGGGTAGTTACTATGCTTCGCGGATTCGGTTTGAAAAGCCGGGAAAAAGTTATCGTTGCCTGGACCGATATCTGCTTTACCGCTATGCAAAGAAAAGGGGACTGGCTTATTTCCTTAACAAACTGGAATCCTATAAAAACAGATACCGGTGGGAGGACAGCCGGTATGCCGGATGTATTGTGTGGGAACCGGAACTGTTTGAAAAAGAGTATTTTGAAGAGGTAACAAGACTGCCGTTCTGTGATATGCAGGTCATGGTACCAAAGGAGTATGACCGTATGCTTACGACATCATACGGGGATTACATGCAGCTTCCACCGAAGGAAGCACAAAAACCGCAGCATAACTATACCGCGTACCGCGTAGAAGCGTAAGGAGGAGAAGGATGCAGGCAATTATTTTAGCAGCAGGAATGGGAAAGCGGCTCAAGGAGCTGACACAGGATAATACAAAATGCATGGTCAAAGTGGACGGGATTTCTCTGATCGAGCGGGCTCTCGGACAGCTGGACCGGTTAGGACTTTCTAAGATCGTGATCGTGGTGGGCTATGAAGGGCAGAAACTGATCGATTATATCGGTACACTTGCGGTTCAGACACCGGTCGTGTATATCAACAATGATATCTATGATAAGACGAACAATATCTATTCTCTGGCTCTTGCAAAAGAGTATCTGCTAAAAGAAGATACTCTGCTTCTGGAATCGGATATTATTTTTGAGGAAGCCGTTCTGCGTGCGCTGGTCGATGATCCAAGAGATACGCTGGCACTGGTGGATAAGTATGAACGCTGGATGGATGGTACGGTCGTGAAACTGGATGAAGAAGATCGCATTATAGAATTTGTGCCTGGAAAGAAATTTAAATTCAGCGAACAGGACTCCTACTATAAGACAGTCAATCTGTATAAGTTTAGCAGGGAATTTGCAAGAAACCGTTATGTGCCATTCCTCGAAGCATACCAGAAGGCATTGGGAAATAATGAATATTATGAACAGGTTTTGAGTGTGATCTCGATTCTGGATGAGCCGGTCATAAAAGCAAAGCGGCTGCATGGAGAACGGTGGTATGAGATTGATGATGTGCAGGATCTGGATATTGCAACGACATTGTTTGCAGAGAGTGAAGATGAGCGTGCCTCTTTGCTGGGGGCAAGGTATGGCGGCTACTGGAGATATCCGAAACTTCTGGATTTCTGCTATCTTGTTAACCCGTATTTTCCGCCACAGAGACTGAAAGATGAACTGCAGGCGAATTTTGATGTACTTCTGACCCAGTATCCATCCGGCATGCGTGTGAATGCGCTGTTGGCGGCAAAAAACTTTGCTGTCCGTCCGGAACACATCGTGGTGGGCAACGGTGCGGCAGAGCTGATCAAAGAGGTAATGGAGCAGATCGGAGGAAACTGCGGATTTATCCGTCCGACTTTTGAGGAATATCCAAATCGTTTTCCTACGGAGAGGTCGGTTATCTTTGTGCCGCAGACGGAAGATTTTTCCTATACGGCGGAGGATGTGATTGCTTACTTTACGGCACACCCGATCTCCTGTCTTGTCATGATCAACCCGGATAATCCGACTGGAAATTATCTGGATCACGGGGAGCGGATGAAACTTCTGACGTGGTGTGACAGGGAGCAGATCACGCTGATCTGGGATGAATCCTTTTCAGATTTTGCGGATGAACCGGATAATCAGATGCTCACAGAGGAACTGCTGGGACAGTATCCAAAGCTTATCGTGGTAAAGAGTATTTCAAAGTCCTACGGTGTGCCGGGACTGCGTCTGGGTGTACTTGCTTCCGGAAATGAGACGCTGATCGCGGATCTGAAAAAACAGGCAGTGATCTGGAACATCAATTCTTTTGCCGAGTATTACATGCAGATCGCGGAGAAATATAAAAAAGATTATGTGGCGGCCATGGAGAAGTTCAGAGAGGAACGTGCCTGGCTGGCTGGCGAACTGGAACAGATTGCGCATATGCGGGTGTATCCGACCCAGGCAAATTATTTCATGGTCGAGCTTCTGGATGGCAGACGTTCCGGCGATGTGGTGCGTGAGCTGTTAGTCCATGAACAGATCCTGTTAAAGGATCTTACCGGAAAGATAAAGTGTGGCGACAGACAGTTCCTTCGGATCGCGATCAAAGACCGTGTGGAGAATGAGAGAATGGTGAGGGCACTGGAAAACATTTTAAAATAAAGATGTTTGGCCGGTGTGGAGAATAGGTGAAAAATGACTCAAAGTATTATATTTATTTTGGCAATGATTTTTATACCATACTTTGTTGGATGTGGCTGTATATTATTAGATCGCAAAACATATGACATAGGCGTGCTTGAAAAGTGGAATTTTGGTATGGTACTAATGTATGCGATATTTGAAATAATAGTTTTGATTGGTACTTTTACTAAAATGTCGTTGAAAAATGTTACGGTATGCTATTGCATAGTTTTATCTGGTGTAATAATTATAGCTGGAATCATTGGGGCTAGAATGAAAAAAAGAGTATTTTCAGTAGGAAAAATGCCGGTTCTGTCCAGAAAAGAAAAGGTGTTGCTTTTAATAGTATTATTGGGAATTTTATATCAGATTTTGTTTGTATGCTTTTGCCTGCAGATAGATGAAGATGATGCCTACTATGTGGGGATGGCGATGACTTCTTTTCAGACGGATACCATATCAGTATATCATCCTTATCTGGGGATATCTGTAAAATTAAAGACCATGGCAAACTATGTCCTGTCACCCTATCCGATTTTTTGGGCTATGTGGTCAAAAGTGTTGAAAATTCATCCGGCAATCTTGATGAGAAGTATTCTTCCGGCTGTAAATATCGCATGGTCATATGTTGTATATAGATTGTTGGCGAAAAAAATTTTCCTTACCGAAAGAAAAAGAATCATTTTCCTGCTGATTGTAGTTCTGGCAAATCTTTTTGGCGCATATTCGGATCGTACAAGCGCCGTGTTCTTGCTTCAACGTGTATGGCAGGGAAAAGGAGCACTGGCGGCGATTTTGATTCCTATGTTGTGGTATCTATTGATCAGATTGCGCAAAGAAGGGGAAAACACATATGTTTATGTAGAATTATTTGTGACAATTTTAGCAGCATGTCTTACATCCTCCATGGCTCTTTTTCTCTGTCCTGTTTTATTGGGAGCGTTTGGGCTGGAATATTTGATCAGTGAGCGAAGATGGAGCGTGGTAGGCAGACTGATCTTATGCACATTGCCATGCATAGTACTGGCGATTGCAGAAGTAATTTTATTATATGTGCTTTAGAGAAGGTGATGAGTATGATACAGCAGGGAATCGCATACATGGCAGAAATTTTTGAAATGTATTTTCAAAATGTTGGATATATAATATTGGTGTGTGCCGTTATTCTATTGTTACTGACACGGTATAGAAAAAAAGAGGTGACGCATTTATTATTCGTTTGTGGGATTATTCTGATTTTATTTTTAAATCCTGTTGTGATTTACCTGGTCTGTTCGTTAAAAGGAGCGGTTACAGGGCGTTATGTCAGAATATTCTGGCTTTTCCCATTTACTATTGGAATTGCATATGTGGGTGTACAGCTGTTGGATAAACGCAAATTGTGGGTGAGAGCAATTATGATTGCGGCGATTGTAGTGATACTCTGGGGAACAGGTGGACCGGTTCTGAAAAAGTATATAGCTCCTTCTAATTATTATAAAATGGATTCGGAGATTATCGAGATTGCAGATAAGATCGAGACATATGAGGATGCACCATATGCGCTGGCAACAGTTTATGTAAGCACAAATATAAGACAGTATGATGCGAATATAAGGCTTGTTTTTGGACGGGAAAATATAAATCCTGAGGTTCAGGATTTATATGATATGCTATACAGCACAGCAGCAGGATATTTTTCCTATGATGAGCTATATTACATTGGTATTCGTTCTGCAGAAATAGGAGTGAATACGATTGTGCTTGCAAAACACCAGGTGCAATGTACTGCATTGGAAATACTTGGGTATGAACGTGTGGATGAGACAGAGGGATATTACATTTTTGATAAGAGACAAATGTAAATTGTGCAAAGTTGCGACAGTATGGACATTATGATATAATGAACTCTGACGAGTTTATATTAGAAGTTCCTGCGGAACTTCAGATGCGCAGAAGGCAGCGTGGTCAGTGCACAGAAACAAATAACAGATGTTACGCATCAATGAAAAAGGAAATAATGGAATGAATCTGAAGGAACAATATAAGCATTTACTGAATTATGGCGCAAACCTTATTACACTTCTGGTGGAAGGTTTGTGCTTTGGCTACATCTGGTACACTGTTTACGAGGAGCAGTTTGGCTTCTGGCGCCGTGGGAACTGGGCGGTTGTCGGACTGTATGTGCTGGTGATCTTCTTTTTTACGAAGGTATTTGGCGGGTATAATATCGGCTATATGCGGATGACGGATATTGCATTGTCCCATATTTTATCCATTTTACTGAGCGGGATCGTCGGATATCTGGAGCTGTGTCTGATCTGCCGTGATTATGTGGAGCCGGCACCTATGCTCGGCGTCATGGCAGTTGAGACGGTCTTCATCCTGCCGTGGATCTACATCATAAGAAAACTCTACGCCAAGCTGTATCCGCCGCGGCAGATGCTCGTTATCTATGGACATTATGCGCCGGACGAGCTGATCTCGAAGATCAATACGCGCCGTGATAAGTACAATATCTGCGGATCAGTCAGCTATGAGATCGGTCATGAGAAGCTTTATCCGATGATCCGCGAATACAATGCGGTGGTGCTCTGCGATCTGCCGGCACAGGCGAGAAACCAGATTATGAAGTTCTGTTACCAGGAATCGATCCGGACCTATGTCACACCGAAGATCTCGGACATTATTTTCCGCGGGGCGGATGACATCCATCTGTTTGACACGCCGCTGCTGCTGTCACGTAATCAGGGACTGTCGATCGATCAGCGTATCATCAAGAGAACCTGCGACATTATGCTGTCACTGATTGGTATTGTGATCGCATCGCCGTTCATGTTAATCATTGCAATGGCGGTCAAGCTGTACGACGGAGGTCCGGTGTTCTACAAGCAGGAGCGTCTGACCAGGGATGAGAAGCCTTTTATGATCTACAAATTCCGCAGCATGAGCATGGATTCCGAGAAAAACGGTGCCAGACTTGCGGCAAAGGGCGACAAGCGTGTGACGCCGGTCGGAAAGATCATCCGCAATATTCATTTTGATGAACTGCCGCAGCTGTTTAACATCTTAAAGGGCGATATGTCCATGGTAGGACCGAGACCGGAGCGCAAGGTGATCGCAGATCAGTATGCCGAGGAGATTCCGGAGTTCGTGCTCCGTACCAAGGTGAAGGCCGGACTGACCGGATACGCGCAGGTATATGGAAAATACAATACCACGCCGTACGACAAGCTGAAGTTCGACATCACATATATTGAGAACTATTCCCTGTGGCTCGACGTCAAGATTATGCTGCTGACGTTCAAGATTCTCTTCCAGAAGGAGAATACCGAGGGTGTGGATGAAGCGCAGCAGACGGCACTGAAAGATCAGGAATCGGATACAGGTATTAAGAGATGAGGAAACAAAATGGGATTTTCAGTGTTGATGTCGGTTTATAAAAAAGAACAGGCAGGCTATTTGTCGGAGGCGATGGAGAGCGTATTTAACCAGTCACTTGTCCCAGATGAAGTGGTGCTGATGGAGGATGGACCACTGACGGATGAACTGGAACAGACCATTTCCGAATTAAAGAAAAGGCATCCGCAAATTGTGACATATTCGTTTGCTGAGAATGTGCAGCTTGGGCGTGCACTTGCAAAAGGTGTGGAATTGTGCTCGCACGAGCTCATTGCAAGAATGGATACAGATGATATTGCCGTGTATAACAGATTCCAACATCAATATGATTACATGATGGCGCATCCCGCGGTGGCAGTCTGTGGTGGATGGATGCAGGAATTTAATGATGAAGGGACTTACAGCAGACGCAAACAGATGCCGCAGTCCAATGAAGAAATACGGCGCTATGGGAAATACCGTAATCCGGTAAATCACATGACGGTTATGTTTCGGAGGCAGGCGGTTCTTACTGCAGGAAATTACAGACATATGCCCCTGTTGGAGGATTATGATCTGTGGAGCCGCATGCTGGTGCGTGGAATGGAGTTTTATAATCTGCCTGAGGTGCTGGTACATATGCGCAACAACAACAGTGTCTATGAACGGCGCGGAGGAAAGGATTATTTCAGACAGTATGCTTCTTTCCGGCGGGAGCAGAAAAAAATGGGGTGGCTTTGCGGCAGGGAGTATCTGATGGCACTGCTTTTAACGATGGGTGTCACCCTGCAGCCGAATTTTGTGAGGAAAATCATATACCGGAGAATGCTCCGGCGATGAGAGAGGGATCATGGAAAAGATATTAAGTATTGTTATTCCGGCGTACAATGTCGAAAAGTATCTGGAGCGCTGTCTGGCATCGTTTGAGGTCGCAGAGATTTTAGACCAGATTGAAGTATTGGTTATCAACGATGGATCAAAGGATCAGACAGCGGCGGTTGCACAGCGCTACTGTGACAGATATCCGGATTCGTATTTCCTTTATAATAAGGAGAACGGGGGACATGGTTCCGGTATCAATTACGGAATCCACTATGCCAGGGGAAAATATTTTAAGGTTGTGGATGGAGATGACTGGCTGAATACGGAGGAACTACCGGCGTTTGTGAAATTGCTGGCACAGGTTGATGCAGATGCTGTGGCAGCGGATTTTTTGTGCGTTCAGGATGGAACAGAGCAGATTTTATGCGAAAAGCATGCCACATCCCGGGAGGAACAGTATGGAAACATGGCGGATCTTACCGCGGGCGGTGTTAAAGATGTGATAAAGATGCACGCGCTTACAATCCGCACGGAAATTCTGCAAAAACATGACATAGTGATTGACGAACATTGCTATTATGTAGATTGCGAGTACATTACCTATCCGATCCCTTATGTAAAAACAGTATATTTCTATCCTAAGTTCATCTATATGTACCGGCTTGGAAGAAACGGGCAGAGCATGGATATCAGGAGCATGCAGAAAAACCGCGAGCAGCATATGCGTGTGATCCATAGTCTGCTTTCTTTTTATGACGGATTGGAAGGACTGACGGAGGGAACGCTTCATTATATTGAACGCTGCATTGCGCAGGTTGTGGAAAATCAGTTTCAGATTTATATCAGCATGGGGCGGCAGAAAGAGATACAGAGAGAATTAAGGGAATGGGATCTCGGATTAAAGGAACGTTATCCGGGAATCTATGCTGCAACCAGGAAGAAAAGCATAACGATGCTCAGAAAAACTGGATATCGGATTCTTCCGATCGGAGCAATGGTGTATCAGATTTTTAAAAACAGATAAAGGCGGGGAACATGAATGAAGGTAGTAATTCTGGCAGGGGGATTCGGAACACGGATCAGTGAGGAAAGCCATTTAAAACCAAAGCCAATGGTTGAAATCGGTGGCAAACCTATTTTATGGCATATCATGAAAGAATATTCCTATTATGGATTTCATGATTTTATCATTTGTGCAGGGTATAAACAGCATATTATTAAAGAATGGTTTGCGGACTATTATCTTTATAACAGCGACATCACGATTGACTTTCGGAATGATGGAAAACTGACTGTGCATAATAATATTGCGGAGCCATGGTCGGTTACGATAATTGATACGGGACTTAATACCATGACAGGAGGGCGCATCAAACGGATTCAGCCTTATGTGGGAGATGAGCCGTTTATGATGACGTACGGAGACGGCGTATCAGATATCAATATGTCGGAATTACTGGAGTTCCATAAAAAGCACGGTAAGATTGCAACGCTTACAGCAGTACATGTGGAGCAGCGTTTTGGCGTGCTTGAGATTGATCACTCGGATGAGACTGTGCGAGCCTTCCGGGAAAAAACAGAAGTTGACGGATCCAGAATCAATGCAGGCTATATGGTATTGGAGCCGGGAATCTTTGATTATATCGAAGGAGATGACACTGTTTTTGAAAAAGAGACAATATCACGGCTTGTGAGCGATGGGGAATTGGATGCCTACCGCCATGACGGGTTTTGGCAGTGTATGGATACCAAGAGAGAAAAGGATCAGCTTGAGAGCATGATTGCGTCAAATCGTGCTCCGTGGATGGTTTGGCAGAATCATTGATCAGAATAAGAAAGATGCAGGGTAGAAAGATGTTTGAACATAAGACAGAGGAAGAAGCCAAAAAAGAAATTCTTAATATGGTAGAGGCATATTGCGATAAGTATCATGGAAAGAAAAATGCATTTGCACCGGGAGAACGGATTCCATATGCTTCGCGCGTGTATGATCATGAGGAGATGTGCAGCCTGGTGGACAGTGCATTGGAATTCTGGCTGACATCCGGGAGATATACCACGCAGTTTGAAAAAGAATTTGCAGAATATGTGGGGGTTAAATACTGTTCGTTGGTTAATTCGGGTTCATCTGCCAATCTGCTGGCATTTATGGCACTTACATCACCGCTTCTTGGGGAGCGGCAGATAAGGCCGGGAGATGAGATTATTACAGTGGCTGCAGGGTTTCCGACAACCGTGACACCGGCAATTCAATATGGGGCAGTACCGGTGTTTATTGATGTGACGATTCCACAGTACAATATGGATGTGTGTATGCTGGAGAAGGCGCTTTCTGATAAAACAAAGGCGGTCATGGCGGCACATACACTCGGTAATCCTTTTGATCTGTCAGCGGTTCGTGATTTTTGTGACAGGCATGAACTCTGGCTGATAGAGGATAATTGTGACGCACTTGGAAGTACCTACTATTACAAGGGAAAAGAGCAGATGACGGGTACGATCGGGGATATTGGAACATCATCTTTTTATCCGCCGCATCATATGACAATGGGAGAAGGTGGCGCAGTTTATACGAACAATCCACTGCTTCACCGCTGTGTGCGCTCTTTCAGGGACTGGGGACGTGACTGTGTGTGCGCGTCCGGACAGGACAATCTGTGTGGGCACCGATTTGATGGGCAATACGGGGAACTGCCGAAGGGATATGATCACAAGTATGTCTATTCACATTTTGGTTATAACTTAAAAGCTACGGATATGCAGGCTGCAATTGGATGCGCGCAACTGCATAAGATGGATGGCTTTACAGCACGCAGGCGCCACAATTTTGAACGGTTACGTGCAGGACTGCTTGACTGTCAGGATAGGATTATTCTGCCTGAGGCCACACAGGGAGCAGACCCAAGCTGGTTTGGTTTTCTGATTACCTGCAGAGAAGGGGTGGAGAGAACAAAGGTTGTGCCGTATATAGAGGAGCATGGCATTCAGACGAGAATGTTGTTTGCCGGGAATCTGACGAAGCATCCTTGTTTTGACCAGATGCGCGCAGCAAAGAGCGGTTATCGCATTGTGGGGGAACTTAAAACCACAGACCGTATCATGAGAGATACTTTTTGGGTTGGTGTATATCCAGGAATGACGGATGAGATGATTGATTATATGGCGGAGATTATTGCAGAGGCTGTCAGAAAGTAAGAAGCTGAGAGGTGATGGCTGGCAGGAGAAGAATATGAGACAGAGATTAGCGGATTATGTAGCGGATTTTCTGGTAAAAAAAGGAATAACAGACTGTTTTATGGTGGTTGGCGGTGGGGCAATGCATCTGAATGATGCCCTTGGTCATAAGGAAGGACTTCACTGCACTTATAATCATCATGAACAGGCATGCGCTATGGCAGCAGAAGCATATGCGCGTGTTAATAACAGAATTGCTGCAGTGTGTGTGACAACAGGTCCGGGTGGGACAAACGCACTTACGGGGGTGCTGGGCGGCTGGCTGGATTCTATACCGATGCTTGTTGTTTCCGGTCAGGTGCGTTATGACACGACGGCGCGTTATATGCAGCAGTTTACAAATGGTCTGCCCATACGGGCTGTTGGCGATCAGGAGTTTGATATTACAAAGGCAGCAGCATCAATGTGTAAATATGCAGTGATGTTGGAGAAGCCGGAGGATATCCGGTATATTCTGGAGAGAGCATATCATCTTGCCACGACAGGAAGAAGAGGACCTTCCTGGGTTGACATTCCGGTCGATTTTCAGGGACTTGTGATAGAGACGGAACATCTTCGCGGATATCATCCGGCAGAGGAAAATGCAGAGTGCAGAACGCCAATAGAAGAATACACCATCGAAGAGGTGTTAGAACGGATTAAGCATGCGAAACGACCGGTTTTTTACGCAGGAAACGGAATTCGGCTTTCAGGAGGCTATGAAGAATTCCGTAGATTTGTGGATCAGATGCAGCTGCCGGTGGTGACAGGCTGGGATTCGATTGACCTTATTGAGGATACACATCCGCTTTATGTGGGAAGAGGCGGTATCATGGGTGATCGTGCCGGTAATTTCGCGGTACAGAATGCAGATCTGATTCTGGCGGTTGGAAACCGGCTGTCGATCCGTCAGGTAGGTTATAACTGGAAGAGCTGGGCAAGAGAAGCTTATGTTATCATGGTGGACATTGATCCGGCAGAATTGAAAAAGACAACGCTTCATGTGGAACTTCCGATCTGTGCCGACGCATGTGAATTTCTTGCTGCAATGAACCGGAAAGAGGCAGAGCTATGTCGTGAAGAAGAAAAGAAAGTAATGGAACAGGAGGAAGTACTTAAGAAGCAAATGGCATGGCGCAGCCGGTGTGCGGAATGGAAACAAAAGTATCCTGTGACGACAGAGAGACAGTGGAAAGAGGATGGAAGATACGCAAATGTCTATGCTTTTGTCAGATATTTAAGCAGCAGTCTGCCGGAAAGCAGTATGACAGTTGTATCGAATGGAAGCGCCTGCGTCGTAGGAAGCCATAACTATCTAATAGGAAAAGATTCCCGCTTTCTGATCAATAGCGGGGTGGCGAGCATGGGATACGGACTTCCGGCTGCTATAGGTGCATGTATTGCTTATAACCGAAAGACAACGATATGTCTGGAAGGCGATGGCAGCATCATGATGAATCTACAGGAACTGCAGACGATTTTAACCAACCGGCTGCCGATAAAGATATTTTTGATTAATAATCAGGGTTATCACTCAATTCGCCAGACGCAGAACAATTTGTTTGGAGAAAGAGAGAAGGTAGGAATCGGACCGGAGAGTGGTGATCTGTCATTTCCTGATTTTGGAAAGATTGCGGCAGCTTTTGGCTATCCTTACCGGAGTGCGCATACAAATGCAGATATGATGCGTGCTGTGAGCGAGACACTCATACAGGAGGGATGCGCTATTTGTGAAATATTTGTTTCAACAGAACAGAAGTTTGAACCGAAGAGCGCGACAAGACGTCTGCCAGACGGCAGACTGGTAAGTCCGCCGCTTGAGGATCTGGCTCCTTTTTTGCCGAGAGAAGAACTTGCAGACAATATGCTGATTCCGCTCTGGCAGGATGAAAAATAGCAAATTAAGTTGTCAAGAAAACCCGAATAGTCTATAATATTGAATGTGTTGTGGCAGGATACAGAATAGGATGGAAAGGTTATTTATATACGATGAACAAATATAGAAAACAGGGGTGGATGGGATACCGTGATCTTCTGATCGAGCTGGTAACAAAGGATGTGAAGCTGAAATACCGCAGAAGCTTTCTGGGATATCTCTGGAGTATCTTGAATCCGCTCATGATCATGCTGGTAATGGTAATTGTTTTTTCTAGCATCTTTCGTTTTGATATAGATCATTATCCGGTGTATCTGATTATCGGACAGACGATCTACAATTATGTGAATAATGCAACCGTACATGCCATTTATTCAGTAACGGATAATGGAGCATTGTTAAAGAAGGTTTATGTTCCCAAGTACATTTTCCCATTGTCAAAGGTGACGAGTGATCTGGTGGATTTTTTATTTTCGCTCGGGGCCATGGTATTGGTCATGCTCATTACAGGGACACAGTTTTCCGTTTATCTGATTCTGCTGCCGTATGTGGCGATTCAGATTTATGTGTTTTCTTTGGGAATGGGTATGTTTCTGGCACAGGCATCCGTATTTTTCCGGGATATCCGCTATATCTACAATGTATTCCTTACGGCATGGATGTATGCAACACCAATTTTCTATCCAGTCACGATGCTGCCGGACAAGATCCGGTGGATTGTGACACATCTGAATCCGTTGTATTACTATATTGAGCAGTTCCGCGTGATCGTGCTGGAGCGGACAGTGCCTTCCATGACACTTGTCTCCAGGGGTTGTATCATATCACTGCTATTCCTTGCTTTTGGAATTCTGACATTCCGCAAGAGCCAGGATAAGTTCATATTATATATTTAAGAGGAACAGTATGGAAGAAAATTATATCATCGATTTAGAGAATGTTACAGTGCGGTTTAATATGGCAACCGAAAAGATCGATAATCTGAAAGAATATTTTGTGAAACTGGTCAAGCGTCAGCTGATGTTTGAAGAGTTTCTTGCACTTAAAAATATAACACTCCAGATACGACCGGGCGAGGCGTGGGGACTGGTCGGAACAAACGGAGCAGGAAAATCCACCATGTTAAAACTGATCAGCGGGATTCTGACCCCATATAAGGGGACGGTCACAGTCAACGGAACGATTGCGCCGCTGATTGAGCTGGGAGCCGGATTTGATATGGAACTTACTGCACGGGAAAATATTTTTCTTAACGGAACGCTGCTTGGACATTCCAGAAAGTTCATGGAAGAACATTTCGATGAGATTGTGGACTTTGCAGAATTATGGGATTTTCTGGATGTGCCGCTTAAAAATTATTCTTCCGGTATGCAGGCCCGCATCGGTTTTTCAATTGCGACGATGGTGCGCCCGGATATTCTGATCGTGGATGAGATATTGGCGGTAGGAGATTTCAAGTTTCAGGAGAAGTGCAAAGAGCGTATGACACAGATGCTGTCGGCGGGAACGACACTTCTTATGGTATCACATTCCATCGAGGATATCCGCAGAATGTGTACGCACGCAGCATGGATTGATCATGGAGAATTAAGACAGAGCGGAGAAGTCATGGAGGTTACGGAAGCGTACGTAAAAGGGGTTTAAGCGGATGCAGATACAGAGAATGGAGCTTCCGCAGGGGGGCGAAAATGCAAGAGAAAAACTGTATATCAGATGTTTAAAGGGGGCGTATCAGATCGCAGGTCAGAGCATTCAGATAGGGGAGAATACTCTGATCCGGTTTGATACCTATTTTAATGCATGCCAGATAGAAAAGTGGCTGCTTTATACGACGATACCGGACCTGAGTTTCCATGCACGGATGCGGGGAAGCGGCATCCTGCGGTTGTATGGCGTAAGCGGACTGCCGGATGGCGGTTGTGAGAAAAAACTTCTGGCAGAGCGCAGAATAGAGTCTGATGATGAACAGAATGTGGAACTGGAACTTTGGAATAAAGCAGAAGGAACGCAGCTGCGCGGCGTACTCTATGCGGAAATAGAGACCGGAGAAGCCGGGCAATGCGTCCTTTCGGAGTGTACGTATGATACTTCGGCGGTTCCTGAACGGGGGGTTTCCCTGACAGTTGCCATCTGCACGTATCGGCGTGAAAAGTATCTGGAGCGGAACTTAAAACTCATAAAGGAACAACTATGGGAGAACCGTACTTCGGTACTCTGTCATAAAATCCGCGTGGTTGTGGCGGATAATGGAAGGACGTTGGGAGAAGAACACTGCGAACCATGGCTTAAAATATGTCCAAATAAAAATGCAGGCGGCGCCGCGGGTTTTGCCAGAGGAATGCTCGAGACGATGCGGGAGGGGCATGCTACGCATGTGCTGTTGATGGATGACGATGTAGAGGTCAAGCCGTCGGCACTTGAAAAAACTTATACATTGCTTTCGCTGCTAAAAGAAGAGCATACAGACCGTATGGTAGGCGGCGCGATGCTTCGCAGCGACTATACATTTGTACAGCAGGAGTCAGGGGGAAGTTATCAGAATGGCAAGATCCGGTCGCTTCACAGAGGTCTGGATCTGAGGGAAGCGGAGAATATCTGGCGCAATGAGAAGGATGAGCGTGCGGATTACAATGCATGGTGGTATTGTTGTATCCCAATATCCGTGATCCGGGAAAAGGGATTTCCACTTCCGGTGTTTTTACATTGTGATGATGTGGAGTACGGACTGCGCAGCGGAAGAGAACCCATACGGATGAATGGAATCTGCGTGTGGCATGATGCATTTGAACAGAAACGACCGTCTGTCAATGAATATTATGATGTGCGCAACGCGTTGATTGTCAATGGACTTTATGTTACAGGGTACTCAAGCCGTCAGGCGTTTGCGATGGTTATAAGACGGACATTGGTGAATCTGTTCCGCTACCGTTATCGGGATATCCGGCTTGTGACAAGGGCGGTAGAGGATTATCTGCGGGGACCGCAGTGGCTGATGGATGTGGATGCTGAGCAGCTTCACGGCGAACTGCTGCGTGCAGGGTACCGTTACTCGGAACCGTTTTGCGGGATGCTTCCGGACAGGGCACATACACAGCTTGCAGATATTCTTGCAGGACGAAGCAATTCCAGCAATATTGATAAGAAAAAGCTTCTTTCACTGAACGGATGGTTCCTGCCGGCGAGGCGGGGAAAACCGGTGCCTGTCATGGCGGGAGAAAGTCCGCATTGCTATTATAGGAAGAAAAAAGTCTGGATTTATGATCCGGACACACAACTGGGCTTTTATACAGGTAAGGAAGTCAGACAGCTATTTATACTGCTGGGGGAGTGGCTACGGCTGGGCTTCCGGTTGAAGAAGGAATATGCAGCAGTGCAGAGTGCATACCTGAGTGCATTCCCGGAGATGACGTCCATGGAGTTCTGGAATCAGTATTTAAGAGAAAAAGGAGAGTAACTATGAAAGCAAATTATGATTATCTTGTAGTTGGTGCAGGTTTATATGGCGCAGTATTTGCGTATGAGGCAAAGAAGAAGGGCAAGACTTGTCTGGTTATTGATAAGAGAAGCCATATTGCCGGAAATGTATATTGTGAGAATGTACATGGAATCAATGTTCACAAATATGGCGCACACATTTTTCACACATCAGATAAAAAGATCTGGGATTATGTAAATCAGTTTGCAGAGTTCAACAATTATATCAATTCTCCGGTTGCTGTATACAAAGATGAACTCTACAATCTGCCGTTTAATATGAATACATTCAGTAAGATGTGGGGCATCCGCACACCGGAGGAAGCACAGAAGAAGATTGCGGAGCAGATTGCAGAACTTCATATTACAGAGCCGAAAAATCTGGAGGAACAGGCGCTCTCACTCGTCGGAACAGATGTTTATGAGAAGCTGATCAAGGGATATACCGAAAAACAGTGGGGACGTGACTGCAAAGATCTTCCGGCATTCATCATCAAGAGACTGCCGCTTCGTTTCATCTATGATAACAACTATTTTAATGATCGCTATCAGGGAATTCCAATCGGAGGTTACACGGCAATCGTGGAGAAGATGCTCGATGGTATTGATGTGCTTTTGGATACCGACTATTTTACATTTGTTCAGGAGCATGCTGATATTGCACCAAAGACAGTATTTACCGGAATGATTGATGAGTTCTACGGATTTAAGCTTGGCGTGCTTGAGTACCGGACGGTTCGTTTTGAGACAGAGGAGCTGGATTGCGAGAACTATCAGGGAAATGCAGTTGTCAACTATACGGATCGGGAGGTACCGTACACCAGAATCATTGAACACAAGCATTTTGAGTTCGGCAAGCAGCCAACAACAGTAATTTCCCGCGAATATTCCAAGGAATGGGAAAAGGGAGATGAGCCGTATTACCCGGTCAATAATGACAAGAACAATGAGTTATATCAGAAGTACAAGGAGCTGGCAGACAAGGAGAACAAGGTGATCTTCGGTGGACGTCTGGGCGGATACAAGTACTATGATATGGATAAGGTAATTGCTGCGGCACTGGAAATGTGCGAGGCAGAGTTGAACTAAAAGGCACCGAAAATGTGTGAGACAGAGTGGAAATAAGCAGGAGAGGAACATGGAGATTCAGAAGATTTTATTCCCGGAAGTAGGAAGATGTACTGAGAAGGAACTTTATTTCAGGACGGAACAGGAATGCAGCAGTGTGTCAGGAGATATTCCGGATGAGCAGACACTTTTTGAAAATGAGAAAAAAGCGCTGGCAGCGGTTGAAAATAATAAAAAGATCGAATATCTGCCGGAGGAAAAGAAGATCCGGATGCAGAAAGGTGCTGTTGTAACGTTTGACACTTATTTCAATGGTTTTTCAATTGAAAAATGGAAGAAATATACAGTTATTGGCAATGTGTCCGTAAAGCTGGTATTGTCCGGCAGGTTCAGAGTGACTCTTTTGACAAAGGAAAAGATCAAGGATGATGTACTGACGCATGTTGTCAGCGAGACGGTCGTGGAAAATGAGCAGGCAGCAGAGGTAGAGTTCCCGTATACGTTTGCAGACGCGAAAGGCATGTATACATTTATGCTTACGGCACTGGAAGATGGGAGCATCTTTGCGGGTGGAAGTTATCATGCTGCTGTGGCAGAGGGAAAAGTGCGCGACGTCAGGATCGGCATTGCTATCTGTACATTTAAGCGGGAGCCATTTATTGAGAAGAATCTCCGCATCTTAAATGAGGCGGTCCTGAAAAATCCTGAGTCTCCACTTTATGGACAGCTGGAAGTGTTTGTTGCAGATAATGGACAGACCCTTGACAGAGAACGTCTCAGCTCGGATAAGATCCATATCAATCCGAACCGTAATCTGGGTGGCGCAGGCGGATTTACCAGAGATCTGATCGAGATTATGACACACAATGATGAGCTGCATGTTACACATGCACTACTCATGGATGATGATATTGTGATTGAGCCGGAGGCACTGGTTAAGACCTACCAGATTCTCACATTGCTGAAGGATGAGTATGAAGATGCCTTTATTGGAGGAGCGATGCTGCGCCTCGACAAGCAGGCAATTCAGGTCGAGGCGGGAGCTTCGTGGAATGGCGGTTGGTTAAAATCTTTAAAGCACGATCTGGATCTGCGCAAATGTGATTCTTGTCTCTATAACGAGATTGAGGAATATACAGAGTTCAATGCGTGGTGGTATTGCTGCTTCCCGATGAAGATTGTAACGCCGGAGAATCTTCCGATGCCGATCTTTATCCGCGGAGATGATCTGGAATACGGTCTTCGCAACATGAAGACACTGATTCTCATGAACGGAATCTGTGTATGGCATGAGCCGTTTGAGAACAAGTATTCCTCGTTCTTAGAGTATTATATTATGAGAAACCAGCTGATAGACAATGCGTTCCACTGCCCGTGGTACGGAGCGCGACAGCTAAACCGTGCCATTCTGGGACATTGTTTCCGGGAGGTTACATTCTACCGCTATAAAAATGTGGATCTGTATCTGCAGGGAATCAAAGATTTCTTAAAGGGACCGGGGTGGCTGATGGAGCAGGACGGCGAGGCGTTGCATAAGAGCGTGATGGCAGCGGGCTACCGGGGACAGGAATTAAATACGCTGGATGTTCCGTTTGACTATCCGACCTTTGAGAAAAGTTACAAATATGTAGACAGCAAGATTTCAAAGATCAAGAGGCTTTTGACGTTGAACGGACTTTTCCTGCGTGCAAAAGGAAACAATGTGGTGCCGATGTCGGCGGCGAGACCGGCATTATTCTACCGCAAGAAGAAGGTATTGCAGTATGATGTGACAAGCCACAAGGGATTTGTGACGGAGAAATCATTTAAAACATCGATGCGCTGCCTGTTTTCTGCGCTGGGTCTGACGTTTACGGTAAGATTTAAGTTGAAGAAAGCACAGAATGCATGGCGCACAGAAGGCTTAAAACTCAGAACGCTGGAGTTCTGGAACGGATTTTTGGGATTGAATTAAGGAGCATTTATGAAGAGGAAGATAGCTGTTGGAGCAGGGATTGCAGTATATCTGGGGCTCTCGGCTGCGGTTGCGGCAGGAGCCTTCGGCAAGCCGGAAAGCCAGACAGAGGATGCGGCAGTAACGACGGATACAGAAGAAGCGCAGAGCGGAACCGATTTTGCCATCGCGCAGAAGAGTTTTGATATAACAGACAATCAGCTTGCATATGCAGAAGCGGGACAGTCGGATGTGTATGTGGAGACGGACGAACTGAAAGTTCTCTCCGAGGATAAGTTAAGCATTCTCTCACGTTACGATATGCCGGAGCTTGAACGCATGAGCGCGGAAGATGCGGCGGATAAAATGGCTGATCTGCAGGTGTTAAAGAAAATAGAAGTGCTCGGTATCGACAAGACAGATTTTTATACACCGGAATATAACTGGAAAGCAATATATAATGAGTCGCTCGTGGCGGTAAAGGATGCGCTGGATTTCGATGAGACAGTGGAATTTACCGGAACGACGGCGTCGGAACTGAATGATTTTCTGGCAGATAAGAGTCAGATCCGGGTGGAAGTGACAGCCCCGGAGCTGGCGCTGGATGAGACGATTAAGGTGCCGTCTGATGTATGGCTTAGCGGAACAGACACAGCATTGACGGGAGACGGAGAAGACAACGTAACTTACGGAATTCTGATTGAGGATGCCGGGCATGCGGCGGTGAGCGGTATGCAGCTTAAAAGCGGTTTTGACTATGGCATCTATATTATCAATTCCAACCAGGTGTTAATCCGTGATAATGAGGTTGCCAATGCTGCGTTAAAGGGTATCTGTGTGATGGATGCAAATACGCAGATCAATCTGATTAATAATTCGGTTCATGACAATGGAAACGGAGCGATCTTTTTTTGCGGAGAGATAACCGGCTGCATTATACAGGGGAATACCGTCTATCAGAACCGTGGCACCAGAAATCTGACGGCTGGTATTGTTTTTTCTTCCATGATTGTCAAAGACAAATATACAGCATACAATGAATTCCTGGATGAATATCTGTATGATCTGAAAGAGACACCGAACCACAATGTCGTCAAGGACAACCTGATTCAGGGAAACTATTCTTCAGGATTTTATTCTGACGGTGCATATATGAATTATGTGATTGATAACTGTATTGAGGACAATGAAAAAGAAGGAATGTGCCTCGATTACGGAACGTTTGGAACCTATGTGAGTGGCAATACGATCCGGCGCAACGGTGACAGAAACCGTCAGACCGATGAAGATCTTGAGGCAGATTTCATTTTGGGCGCAGGAAGACTCGCGGACGGATCTTCCACGGCAAAGCTCCCAGGAATTTCCATTGATAACTCGGCGTATAATATAGTATATAATAATAACATCAATGAAAATTCAGGAAGTGGGGTGAAAATGGTAAGATCCGGTTACCGGAATCTGATACTGTCCAATCTGATTACCGACAATAATGCGGGAGAGAATGAAGCTTACCATGGTTTTGGCGTGGAGCTTGGACATGCAAGTGAGCCGGACGAGCCGGTAAAAGGTCTGGACTTTACGGCAGATTATGAGAATATCGTCGCACGGAATGTCATTTCCGGGCACCATTATTCGGGAATCTATATTGCACAGGATGATTACTGCAACGATCTGATCGATAATGTGATTATGGATTGCGAACAGTTTTCTGTCGAGAACTTCAGCGATTACTTTAACAGTGCAGTGGGGAATAACACCAATGTGGGAACCCTGAATTTCCAACTGCAATAAGGAACGGGAGATAAGGAGGAACAAAATGTTACCAGTACTTTATATTATTATTCCCTGTTATAACGAAGAAAAAGTTCTGCCAATAACCAGCGGGATGTTTCTGGACAAGATCAGGGAACTGGTGGATGCACAAAAAATCAGTGATGACAGCCGCATTCTTTTTGTGAATGATGGCAGCAAGGATAGAACATGGGAGATTATCTGCGAACTGGCGCAGCAGGATAAGCATTATCAGGGAATCTGTCAGAGCCGCAACCGGGGACATCAGAATGCAGTGCTTGCCGGGCTGATGGAAGCGAAGGATGTATGCGATATCACGATTTCCATTGATTGTGACGGACAGGATGACATCAACGCGATGAATGATATGGTGGATGCCTATGCGGATGGATGCGAGATTGTCTATGGTGTCCGCAGCAAGCGGGATACGGACACTTTTTTCAAACGTTTTACCGCGGAGGGATTCTATAAGCTCATGAACTGGATGGGAGCTGAGGTAGTGTTCAATCATGCAGACTACCGCCTGGTATCAAGCCGTGTGCTGCAGGAATTTGCCAACTTTAAAGAGGTAAATATTTTCCTGCGTGGTATGATTCCGCTTGTGGGTTTCAAGAGTACCAGCGTGTACTACGAGAGGCATGAGCGTATTGCCGGCGAAAGCCATTATCCACTGAAAAAGATGCTCTCGCTTGCATTTGACGGAATCACAAGCCTTAGTGTCAAGCCGCTGCATATGATTACAGGAATGGGCTGCGGCATTGCACTGTTAAGCTTTTGCGCAGTCATCTGGTCAATCATTGTGCAGGTGACCGGGCACGCGGTGGCAGGCTGGGCGAGCATGACAAGCATTATCTGCTTTATCGGCGGCGTGCAGTTAATCTGCATCGGTGTGCTTGGAGAGTATATCGGTAAGATCTACATGGAAGTAAAACACAGACCAAGATACATTATCAGTGACAGAACACAAAAAAAAGAGGATGATTGAAATGAAAAGAACATTGGCAGCAGTATTAGCCATGGTAATGGTGCTTGACCTGGGGGTCGGCCAGGCGCATGTATATGCACAGGAGAATATTCCGACAGAAGCGGCAGAAACCGTGACGCAGGAAATGAAGAAAGCTGAGACGGAGTCTGGGAAAGAGACGGAAACGACTGTGGAGGAGACCGAAGCCGCCGGTGAGACCAAAGAGACGGAAGCAGCCGAAGAGACGGAAACGACTGTGAAGGAGACCGAAGAGACGGAGACAGCCGAAGAGACGGAAGCAGCCGAAGAGACCGAAGAGACCGAAGAGACCGAAGTGGTCGAAGAGACGGAAACAGCCGAAGAGACCGAAGAGACCGAAGAGACGGAGGCAGCCGAAGAGACGGAAGAAACCGAAGAGACCGAAGAAGCGGATGAGGGACTGGAAACAGTCGGAGAACTGGATCCGCTGCCGGATGATCCGGAATACATAAAACTGCAGCAGGAAGCACAGACGGCGGATGGCTTATCTGTGGAGGGGCATCTTCGCGGAGCAAACTGGGACGGGTATACGCACAATGCAAAGTTTAACGGACGTACAGTGCGCAATGGAATAGATGTTTCTTATTATCAGGGAAGCATTGACTGGAATGCGGTGAAGAACAGCGGGATAGACTTCGTATTTGTCCGTGTGGGATATCGTGGATATTCCAACGGAGCATTGAAGGAGGATCCGAACGCGGCGGCTAATATTAACGGAGCGCTTACGGCGGGCTTAAAGGTCGGGGTTTATATGTTTTCCCAGGCAGTCAATGCAGATGAGGCGGCAGAGGAGGCGCGTTTTGCTCTGAGTAAGATTTCAGGGTATAACATTACGATGCCGGTTGTTATGGACTTTGAGTTCATTTCAGGCGGAAGAGGCAGGCTTTATCAGGCGGGACTCAGCAAAGATGCAGCAACAACGGTAGTGAACGGATTTGCTTATACGGTCAGCTGCTCTGGCTATACGCCCATGATTTATGCGAATAAGACCATGCTTGAGAACTATATGAATGCCAGCGGCATCAATGCAAAGATCTGGCTGGCGAACTATACGTCACAGACTTCCTATGCCGGAGATTATGATTACTGGCAGTACCGGAGCAATGGGTATGTCAGCGGTATTCAGGGGAATGTAGACTGTGATTTCTGGTATGATGATACAGATGGATTTACACAGACGGTATCGGATGGCATCTATACCATCAACAGTGCGTTAAATACAGGATATACGCTGGATGTGACAGATTCTTCAAGATCAAACAGAGCCAATATCCGTCTGTATGAAAAGACAAAGCGCAGCGCACAGGATTTTAAGATCATTTACCGCTCGGGTGGTGAGTATGCGATTGTGGCTATGTGTTCCGGCAAGAGCATCGATGCAGAGGGAGGAACTTCCGCAGGCGCGAACCTGATCCAGTATGACTGGCTCAATGGAAGCAATCAGCATTGGTATATTCAGGATGCCGGAAACGGATATTACTATATCCGTTCTGTGGCGGACAAGAATCTCTGTCTGGAGGTAGAGGGCGGCAATGCATACAATGGTGCCAATATCTATATCAATCAGTTCCAGGCAAAAGACAGCCAGAAATTCCGCTTTTCCAACACGGAGTATGCGCGGACGATTGAAAATGGTGTGTATAAGATTGGGGCAGAATCCAATACCAATGCGGTATTTGATGTTTCCGGCGCTTCGGAGGCGAATGGTGGAAACATCGGGCTGTGGGAGAACCTCGGCGGAACCAACCAGAAGTTTTCCGTAAAGCATATTGGCGGCGGTATCTATACCATCAGCCCAAGAAATTCCGGCAAGTATCTGGATGCGGAGAACGGTGGAACAACCAATGGAACAAATGTAATCCAGTATGAGAATAACGGCGCGTTGAATCAGCGCTGGTACATCAAGGATGCGGGAGATGGTTCCTATAATATAGTATCAAACAGCGGTCTGTACATAACGGCAGACGGAAGAGTGGAGAGCGGAACCAATCTGAAGCTGTACGAAGGAAACGGAGCTACACAGCAGCGTTTTCAGTTTGTGAAAGCGGAGGAGCATTCCTTCGATGAGTCGGCACAGACAGGATGGAAAGTGGAGAATGGACAGTATTACTGGTATGACAACGGTGTGATGGCACGTGATAAGGAAGTCTATGATCCGGATTCGGATGAGTGGCACTGGTTTGATGCGGATGGAACGATGGCACGCGATAAGGATGTGTTCATTCCGACAAATGCAGAGCGTACAGAGGGGAAATGGGTACGCTATGATGCGAACGGTTATATGGTAAAGGGTGAAGATTACCGTTATGGCGGCTGGTACTGGCTGGATCTCACAACAGGTGAAATGTATAAAGGATTTACGAATATCCAGGAACAGGGCAATCCGGATGGCAAATGGGTTTATTATGATACCATTACTGGACAGATGCACCATGGAGAGAGCTGCATAGATGGAAACTGGTACTATTTTGATGATTATACGGGAAAGATGGTACATGGTGAATATCAGAGAAACGGAAACTGGTATTATTATGATTCTGTGACAGGAATTATGGCGCATGGATGGACAACACTTCCGAATGGAAACCGATACTATTACGATGAAGTGACGGGTATCCGCCGGTAAGAGAAGAAGGGGGAAGTTATGAAGAGAAGAGAGATTCTGGCAAAGCTGACGGGCATGATGCTTGCGGCGGCAATGGTAATGACCATGGCGCCTCTCACTGCATTTGCTGACGAAGCAGGTGAGTGGCGTGAGGAGGACGGCAGTCTCTACTGGTATGAGAATGGTGTGAAGCAGGGAACCGAGGGACGCGGTAAGGAGATCTATGATCCTGCGAGCGACGCCTGGTACTGGCTGGATTCGATCGACGGGGGCAGGAAGGCAGCCGGCAAGGATGTCTATCAGGAATCACTGGCAGGCGAGTGGGGAGATGCCACGAATGATGCCGGAGAGCGGATCGGCAAGTGGGTGCGTTATGACGCGGATGGTCATATGGTAAAGGGCTGGCAGACGAATGATGCCGGAAACTATTATTTCGATATGACCTACGGGACAATGGCAAAAGGCAATACCACGATCGATGGTGTTCCGTGTTCGTTTGACCAGACAACTGGTATCGGTGCAGACTGTCAGTGGATAGAGATTGACGGTGTGAAGTACTGGTACGAAGGCGGCAGGCGCCAGGGACTGGAAGGACGCGGCAAGGAGATCTATGATCCTGCAAGTGATGCATGGTACTGGCTGGATTCAGTAGACCAGGGTAAAATGGCGGTCAGTAAGGATGTATATCAGGAGTCCAGCGGTGGCAAGTGGGTGCGCTATGACGAGAACGGACATATGGTAAAAGGCTGGAATGAGCAGAACGGAAACCGCTATTATTTTGATCCTGTGACCGGCGCTATGGCAAAAGGAACGGTGGAGATTGACGGCGCAGCATATGCGTTTGATGAGACGACGGGCGTGCTGTGCGGTTATGGAGTGAAAACCTATGGGCTGGGAGTCACATATCACAGCCAGAGCGACATTGAGCAGTATATGGCGTCCAGCGGAATTACAGATGCGCTCATATCCGGAACGACAACGATGGCGTCCGATCCTGTGCTTTCTGCACCCTATGCAGCTGGGAAGGTGTCGGATGAATCGCTTGGACAGGCACTTGCCATGCTCAACCAGATTCGCTATATTGCCGGTCTGGATGCTGGAGTCACATTAAACGATTCTTATACCCAGATGGCACAGACGGGATCCATGCTCAATGCGGCGAACAATCAGTTGTCTCACTATCCGTCCAGACCATCCGGCATGAGTGATGAATTATATGAACTGGGATGTACCGGTACATCCAGTTCCAACATTGCGATGACAAGCTGGCGGTCTTCTCTGTTAAAGTCCTTGATGATGTGGATGGATGACAGTGATTCTTTCAATATCGACCGGCTGGGACACCGCAGATGGATTTTGAATCCTACAATGCAGCAGACCGGATTCGGCTATGCGGTAAGCAATAGCGGTGCCGCATATTCCAGTGTGTATGTGTTTGATTACGATCGTCATAATATGGATGTGACCGGTGTGGCATGGCCGGCAATGGTGATGCCGAAGCGGTATTTTGATAGCTCATCGGCATGGAGTTATTCCTACGGAAGCAGCTTAAACGGCAATGTCAGTGTAAAGTTACAGTGTCTGACCACTGGCAAAGAAAGAACATGGAATTTTTCCAGTGCAGCTTCTGATGGTTATTTTAATGTTGATAACGGTGGTTATGGACAGAAGGGATGCGTTATTTTTAAACCGGATTCTATTTCGCTTCAGGCAGGAGAAGATTATGAAGTTACGATCACGCAGGATGCAGCAGTGATTGCGGATTATACAGTACATTTCTTCTAGGTAAGAAAAGAAATAAACAGGGCGTGTGTACGAGAGATTCGTACACACGCCCTGTATTTTTTCGTGCAAAACTTTGGAGTGTGAATTAGTTGAGTCGTGTACCGTAACCGGTATTCCAGTCGAATGACCAGTGCTCATCACCGATCCATACATCACCTTTTGCCATAGCACCGGTGGTCTCGTCGAAGTACTGATGAATTCCGTTGTTGTCCAGAGCACCCCAGTCCCAGCCTTTGATCATCTTGCCCCACTGGTCGTAGCGTACCCATTTTCCGGTACCGTCCTCGCGGTCGGCAAACCGGCCGGCATAAGATTCCTGATAAACATCTTTGCTCTTTGCAACGGCACCCTGCTGTACGTTATCCAGCCAGTACCATGCATCTGTGGTAGGATCATAGATCTCCTTGCCACGGTAATCAGGGTTATTGACATTATATCCCTGACGTGCGCTGTTCTCATACCAGTAGAGAACACCCGTGTCAGGATCTGCATACCAGCCGTTGATAACTTCGCCGGTATATGGATCGAAGAAATAGAGCGTGTCGCCGATGGTGTGATAGCCCTTTAATAGAAGACCGGTTGTATCGTCATAGTATACCGTCTTCGTCTGGCTTTCTCCCGTGCCGGCGTTGGTTGTGGTAACCGTCTGCAGACCGTAGAGCATAGCGCCTGTTGTCTGGTCAAAGTACCAGTAGCCCCATTCAGCATTGTCGGCAGTGCCCTCGATATGACGATGATCCTCGCCCTTAATCATGTGGCCGTATTCGTCGTAGCGTACCCATTTGCCGATCTCATCCTGCCCCTGAATGGTGTATGGCTGGTAGACATCCTTGCTGACAGCCATTTTGCCGTCTGCGTTGGAATCCAGCCAGTACCATGCATTGCTGGCTGGATCATAGATCTCCTTGCCGCGTCCAGTAAGACCCTGACGGACATTGCCCTCATACCAGTAATTGCAGAGGAAACCGCCGTAGTAGCTTGCCTTGAAGCTTTCTTTATTGTACCAGCCGGTAGAAGCAAGTGCCGGGGTGTTGGAGGTGCCGGAAGTATTGTTGTATCTTGTCTGTGCACGGCGATCCCAGATCGTCTTGATGGCATTACTGTCTTTGACGGTAATGACAGTACCATGCCGACACTCCTTTGTGCCGCCGTTTGCAGAGTGTGCAATGATCTTGAACTGGTTCTGCTCCAGCCATCCGGTAAAGGAATCCAGAGCTCCGGTAGTAGCGGTGGAGGCAACACTGACGTAGACCCCTGCTTTTCCGTCCGCGTTTTCCGGTGGGTAATCTTTAAGCTTGTCCGTGTACATATAATAGGTGCCATTGTACTTTGTTAAGGATGGTCCTTCAAATCCTGTCACGGCATCATCTGTTACCAGTTCCCAGTTGGTCTCGTTCTGAACTGCGTCCAGAGAGAGGTTGGTGGTGCGCCAGATTTCATTGGTGACGCCGTCTTTTTTCACGCTGAAGTAATAATAATTGCCCTCTTTGTACAGCGAGCCGTCAATGCGGTTTGTGACGGTGTGGGAAGAATCATACTGCGGCAGGTTGATCGGTACGGCATCCGAGTAGGAAATGCTTGGCGGTGCGCCCGGATCGCTTGCCGGATCGGCGCCTGGCTTCAGACCGGTTGCTTTGATCAGATAAGGCTGCATGATATCGTTCTGGCTGGAATCATTGTGCCAGCTTGCGTAGTAGCCAAGGGAGACAACGATCCATACGGTACCGTCGTCATCGACCATGAAATCCGGTGCAACCATATCCCAGGTGGAACCGTATTTTTCCGAACCGGCAGGTGCAGTCGTAACCCCCACGTTCGTGCTGCTTCCGGAGTTCGGATAACTCCAGTGTACCAGATCCTTGGAACTGCCGATCATCGGAATGATACGGTTGTTCTGTGAGAAGCCAGATAACATATAGAAATAGCCATCCTTGTAAATGATACTCGGGTCATGGAGTGTGGATACATTGTAAGGTGTACCGGCAATCCATGAAGTGCTTGGATCGTTTGGCGTTGCATCGGTATAAGCTTCAGAGAGCTCATAGAAATTCACGCCGTCTGTTGACCAGTAGACAGTGTCTGTGGTATTGTTGTCACTTTCCCAGAAGGTACCGAGAAGAACTTCGCTCGGGTAGCTGGCGGCAGATACATCGGATGCAGACAGAAGAGATACGCCCGTAGCTGCAAGACAGCCGGTCAGCGCCATGCCAAGAAAGCGTGAAACGGAACGCTTCATCATAATAATCCTCCTTTTTATATGATATAGGAAGATTGTACCACAAATTGGAAAGACTGTCCATGAAACTCAAGGTTTGGGGGTTGAAAAGAAGCGTTTTTTTTAATAATATTAGAATAGCGTCATCAGATGTATCATATCAAAGGAGAACGAAGGAAATGAAGAAAATAACTGAGGCATTTGAAAAACTCCGTGTATGGCAGCTGGCATTTCTGGTCAATCTGCTGGCGGCGATGCTCGCGGTGGTGCCGTTTCTGATCCGCGATCATGGATATTTTGCCATGTCCCATGATTTTACGGCACAGGAAATAGCCTTTAATATATTTATGAATGATACCATTAAGTCTGGCAATCTGTTATGGAATTGGGGGCTGGATCTTGGCAGCAATTTTCTGGAGACATTCAGCTTCTATAATGTAGGAAGCGTGTTCCTGTGGTTTACCCTGCTCTTTCCCGCAAAGGTGATGCCACGGGTTATGGGGTGGATGGTCATTCTGAAGTTTGCGGCTGCCGGGGCGTGCGCGGCAGCATTTCTCGAGCGGCATGTAAAGGAGCGATGGGTGGTTGTGATGGCATCCCTTCTGTATGCATTTTCCGGTTTTCAGTGCAGCAGTGTGGTATTTTATCATTTTCAGGACCCGGTTGCACTGTTCCCGCTCATGCTGCTGGGACTGGAGTGCCTGATTGAAGACAACAAAAAAGGACGGCTGGCACTGGCGTGTGTTCTGAATGCATTCTGCAATTATATTTTTTTTGTAGGAGAAGTCATTTTTCTTGTGATCTATTATATCGCCAAATATCTGGTGCCGGATATCCGGGAGCGCAGGCGCGGTGTCAGGAATTATCTGGCGCCTATCGGGAGCTGCTTTTTAGAGGGAGCGATAGGCTTTTTTTCGGCAGGAATTCTGATGATTCCTTCCATTCATGGAACACTGGCGAACAGCCGGGTGAACGAGCATCTGCCCGGGGAAGCATGGCTTGGCATGTCAACCGCGGAATGGCTGCGGCTGCTTAAGGCATTTCTTGTGCCGGCAGAGCCGATGAACCAGATTGCGAGCGTGGTGCAGGCAGACTGGATGACCAATGCGGCATATCTGCCGCTCGTGGGAATTGTTTTTGCACTGGCATATGCAATGCGCAAAAAGGACTGGCTCGGCAGAATCCTAAAAATCTGTGCCGTCATTGCCGTAGTTCCAGTGTTAAATAACATGTTTATGTTTTTCGGAGTGGAGACATACCGCAGATGGTATTACATGTTTATTCTGCTTCTGGCACTGGCTACAGCAAAAGTGCTGGAACAGCCAGAAGAGTATCCGGTTCCGGCGGCAACGGGAATCTGGGCAGGAGCGCTGCTTCTGTTTTATGTGCTCACCAATGTGGTAAAGTGGAGCGAGAATGAGGAGCATGTGGTATACAAGACGGAGTGGTATTATCGTGGCATTTTGATTGCCATTGCAGGTGTACTCATTGCACTTTTTATTGTAAGGTTTGGAAAAAAATACCGCACGCAGGCACTTACTGCTATGACGATGCTGTTTAGTGCAGGGACGCTTTTACTTGCAATTCGTGGATATCAGGTTACTACAGATAATTCCAATCTGGATTTTAAAACTTATCCGAACAGTTATGCAGAGAATGTGGTAAACTATATGACAGAGATTCCCGGTGAACTGGATAGGGATGTACTGCCATACCGTTATTATTTTGATGAGGGGATCGGGCATACTTACTATAATCTGGCGATGACGGCCTCCCTTCCATCCATCAATTCTTTCATCAGTACGATCCATCCGTCTGTGATGGAGTTCTACGATGCCATCGGGATTGGCAGGGGAACATGGACAAATGCTGGAACTGACGGATTGCCGGAGCTTTTGTCCGCACGCTATATTGTGTCAGCTGTTGAACAGCCGGATGATACCTATATTTCTACATTCACGAATGACAACGGCCAGGAAATGTATTATTATGAGAATGAGAGGGCACTTCCGATCGGATTTGCCTATGACACATACATGACAAAGAGCCAGTTTGAACAGATTGATCCGCAGCTGCGTGCAATGGTGATGCTGACAACATTGGTTGTAGATGATGCGGATGTGGAGCAGGTAAGTTCCTGCCTGAACGAGTATACCTACGAGGAATATGGTGGAATTTCGCTGGATCGGCTGGACGAGGTGCTGGATGCCCGCCGTAAGGAAAGCAGTGAGAGCTTTACGCAGGGAAAGAATTATTTTATATCAGAGATTCATGCGTCAGGAGACCGCTATGCATTCTTCAGTGTACCATATGATGAATGCTGGAGGGCGAGCGTCAACGGGGAGAGCAGGGAAGTTATCAATATCAACGGGCTGATGGCGGTGCGCATAGATGCCGGGGACAATACGATCCGGTTTGACTATGTGTATACGCCACTGAAGCAGGGAATTGTCTGCAGCATTGCAGGAGTGCTTCTGTTTGCCGGATATATGATATATTTTAGCAAAAAGAAAAAACAGCCGCTCCGATAGGCGGCGCAAGGTTACGAGGGATAATCCCGGGAGGAACGATAGCGTGAAAAAAACAGGCTTATTTTTGGCAATGACAGGCATGGTGTTGTCCGTAATGGTAACACCGTTCAGTGTGCTGGCAGATGTACAGACGGAGGAGCTGCCGACCGGCCTGCTTCCTGTGGAAGAGATTGCCATTAAGGCAGATGATTCCGAACTGTATGAGAGCAGTGATGAATTATTGAGCGAGACGGCATTGTATTATGCGCAGATATATGATTCATCGTGGGATGTGTACAAGAATTATTATGTATACAATCAGTTGTCGGATGCGGAGAAGAGTTACTGGGATGCGCTGGATGCGGTGTGCATGAAGTATCTGACCACAGAAACAGATGCTAACACAGACGGTACCTACAATTACCTCGATATGGTGACAAGCGGGGAGCTTGGCAACGATGAAATGCGGAATATCGTCGAGATGTTCCGTCACTCAAATCCACAGTATTATTTCCTGAACTATACTGTTTTTAGAATGGAACAGAATGGAAAAACGTATTATGCCTATGGGGTATATTCTGCATTTGCCGGTGGAAGCGCAAGGAAGACGGCAACAGAGGCAGTAAAAGCGCAGGTTACAGACTGGGAGAATATGGTTGCTGCCTGCGGATCAACTGCGGAGAAGGTGCAGAAAATACATGACCTGATTGCAGAAAAGGTAAGCTACAATGGAGCTATTTATGATGAGAATTTTGATGAAGACACGCAGTATTCCCAGTCCTGCTACAGTGTGTTCTGTACGGATCAGACAGTCTGCGCCGGATATGCTCTTGCATTTGAAATGCTGTGCAACGGTGCGGGAGTGGATGCGATGGCAGTCACGAGTACATCTCATGAATGGAATAAGGTGCGCATTGAAGATTCCTGGTATAATGTGGATGTGACGTGGGATGATGATACGTCATCATATACCTATTTTGAGAGAAATGACACGTATTACGATACTGAGAGTGCCTACAGTGCTTCAAATCACCGGGAAGAAGCTTTCTGGGAAGATTATCTTCCGCTTTGTACATTGGATGCAGAGCAGGGAACGGATGCATCTGTTCCCGGGACATTGCCGGTGATTACTGCTGTGACGGATACACCGGTGATTACAGTGAATAAAACGGCACAGACGACAGAGATTACCTGTGGAACAAGTGGAGCGGTCATCTACTATACAACGGATGGAACGACACCATCACCGGCAGCCACAAAGTCTGTCAAGTATACGGGAACGGTTTCCGGAGCACTGGAAAATGTGCAGGCAGTTGCTGTGTGCAATGCAAGACGGGACAGCAGCGTGGCGACAGCCCAGGCGGAGACGGAAGTTCTGAACGGTCTGTACAGGATTGGCGACTATTACTATTATTATGAAAATGGCGTGATGGCAACATCGAAAGAAGCATATGTGAACGGTGCATGGCGCTGGTTTGATGCAGATGGAACGATGGCAGTATCCAAGGATGTATACCAGTTATCCTATGCAGGGGAATATGCGGACCGGGAGGACGGCACCGGCAAATGGGTGCGCTACGATGCAGACGGTGAGATGGTCAAGGGCTGGCAGGCGACGGATGCGGGTGTATATTATTTCGATTTGACAACCGGAGCAATGGCAAAGGGGAATACAACGATAGACGGCGTTCCGTGTGCATTCAGCTGGTCGACCGGAATCGGACTTGACTGTCAGTGGAATGAGGAGAATGGTGTTACTTACTGGTATGAGGGCGGCAGACGGCAGGGACTGGATGGACGCGGCAAGGAAATCTATGACCCGGCAAGTGATGCATGGTACTGGCTGGATGCAGTGGACAGTGGGAAAAAAGCAACCAGCAAGGATGTCTATCAGGAATCCTGGGCAGGTGCTTATGCGGACCGCGCGGATGGTACTGGAAAGTGGGTGCGCTATGATGCCAACGGGCATATGATAAAAGGCTGGCAGAGGACAGATGCAGGTACATATTACTTTGACCTGATAACCGGAGCAATGGCGAAGGGAAATGCAGAGATTGACGGACAGAATTATTATTTTGATGAGACAACAGGAATCCTGCAATAGAAAAGAAAAGGGCAGTTCAGATGATGAGAGAACAGACAAAAAGAGTATTCCGAATTGTGATTGTGGCAGGATATTTTTATTTGGCATTGCCAATGATATTATTCTGCCTGGGCTGGTGTAAGTGGTATATCGGGATTCCTGTGGCAGTAATTGTGGCAGGCGGCATGGCCTTATGTATAAAGGAACACTGGAATAGACCGTTAAAGCTGGAACTTATGTTCAGAAAACAGGATGCATGGAAGGTTGTGGGAATTGTCGTTCTTATCATGATGTGGGTGGCACTATCCGGAGTAGGTGGTCTGATGTGGCAGAACTCGGATCATTGGTGGCGCAATGAGATTTACGAACTGCTTGTGACGGAAAAATGGCCGGTAACTGCCACCTTTACGACGGATACAGGTACTGACGGAAGAGGTATGGTCTATTATATCGGCTTCTGGCTGCCGGCTGCAGCAATCGGTAAATTCTTCGGAATTGCGGCGGGATATGTGGCACAGTATGTGTGGGCGGTATTCGGTATCTGTGTTTTTTATGCATTGATCTGCCTCTGGCGCAAAAAAGTTATGGTTTGGCCGTTATTCGTAATTGTATTTTTCAGCGGTCTGGATGTGGTTGGGGCGCTGATAAGCCAGTCCTGGGACATTCATATATTTTCGGATTTGCATATGGAGGCGTGGTCGGAGCATTTCCAGTATTCGTCCATGACGACGCAGCTGTTTTGGGTATTTAATCAGGCGATACCGGTATGGCTGGCATGTGCATTGTTGTTTTTTTGCGAAAAGCCTAAAAACATGATTTATTTGTGGTCGCTCGTAATGCTGACTTCAACATTTCCATTTGTGGGAATGCTGCCGTTTGTTATCTATTATATGATAAGCAGAGTTCATTGGAGAAATGATTACACCAAAGCAGCACAGATTATGCGGGATTGCTGGAAACACTGGGCAAGCCTGCAGAATATGCTTGCCGGTTTTGCGATTTTATTGATCAGCGGTCTGTATTTTATGAGCAATGATGCACTGTTGGGAAGTGTTTCTTTTTTGAAAAATAATGCATTGGGAATACTTCTGGTTTTAGCGGCAATTATATTATTGATCGGGGTAATGCTGGGATTATTCTGGTGTGTGGCAGCCATTGCACTGCATTGGCCCAAAGTGTTGAAATACAGCGTGTGCATGTGTGGAATTGTGTTTGTGGTCATGCGGATCGGTCATCTTGCGTATTGCGATTGGCAGACACCGCTTTTCTGGTGGCTGAACCTGACAGTATTTTATGTATTGGAAGCAGGAGTTTATCTGATATGCCTGTATCCTGTATTAAAGCGAAATAAGCTCTTCTGGATGACATCGATTTTATTGTATATCATTCCACTGATAATTATAGGCAGCTCCTGCGACTTTTGTATGCGGGCATCGATACCTGCGCTCCTTCGGGTAATGTTCTGGTGCATTCAGGTGATAGATCAGAAATGGGGGCAGATAAGAACATATCTTCTGGTCGGACTCATGGTGATCGGTGCGGTAACACCGCTTCATGAGATTAAGAGGAGTTATTCTAATACACGTGTGCAGTATGAAAACTATGTTGTTGAGCCAGAGCGGATTTACTTTGGTGGTAATTTCAGCGGCAGTACCGACACGTTGTTCTGGAAGTATGTTGCAAAGTAAAGCAGGCGGGAAAATGCCTGAATGAGGTGTATGATGGATTTATCATTTTACAGAGGAAAGAAAATATTGATCACCGGTCATACCGGATTTAAAGGAAGCTGGATGAGCCAGCTTCTTTTGCGTGAAGGCGCGGAAGTCTATGGCTATGCGAAACAGCCGCCGACAGATCCTTCGATGTATGGACTGTGTGGTCTGAAAACGGAGATGGAGTCGATTGAGGGGGATGTCCGGGATCTGGATACGCTCCGCAGCGTTTTTCTTCGTGTGAAACCAGAGTTTGTGGTGCATATGGCAGCACAGCCGATTGTGCGTGAGAGTTACCGGAATCCGGTTGAAACATACGAGACGAACGTAATGGGAACGGTAAATGTGTTGGAGTGCATCCGCCAGACAGACAGCGTGAATTCTTTTCTGAATGTGACAACAGACAAGGTATATAAAAATCGTGAGTGGGAATGGGGATACCGGGAAAATGAGGAATTGAATGGATATGACCCGTACTCCAATTCCAAGTCCTGTTCGGAGCTTGTTACAGACAGCTACCGCAATTCTTTTTTTGGGAACAGTGGACTACGTGTTTTGCCAATTACGACGGCACGTGCCGGAAATGTGATTGGCGGGGGTGATTTTGCGGCAGACCGTATCATTCCAGACTGCGTACGTGCAGTCAGCAGCGGAGAAAAGATAAGGGTGCGCAATCCGTATTCCGTCCGTCCGTACCAGCATGTGCTGGAGCCGGTAGCGGCATATCTGATGATTCTGAAACGACAGTGGGAACAGCCGGAACTTGCAGGATGCTATAATGTTGGTCCGGATGAGGCTGACTGCTGGGAGACAGGCAGGATCACAACAGAATTTTGTAAAGCATGGAAGAACCATACAGGAAAAGAAGTGGATTGGATTGATCTGGGCAAAGAAGAAAATGCAAAACAGCCACATGAGGCTAATTTTTTAAAACTGGATTGTACAAGACTGAAACGCACTTTTGACTGGACACCCTCATGGACAGCAAAAATGGCGGTAGAACGGACGGTAGAGTGGTATGCAGAATATGTGCAGGGAAAAAATGTCAGGGACTGCACGGAGAGACAGATAGAGGCATTTTTAAGGGAGAAGAGGTAAAGCAGATGAAACGTGCGGTAATTACCGGTCCTACCGGTGCAATCGGCATGGCGCTAATTACACAATGCATCCGGGAAGGCTGGGAAGTGCTTGCTGTTTGCCACAGAGGGTCAGCCAGAATAAGCAGTATTCCTGTGCATCCGCGTGTGAAGATACTGGAGACGGAGCTGTCAGAATTGGGGCAGCTGGAGCAGGTTATAGAAGGCAGATATGATGTGTTTTATCATTTTGCATGGGAGGGGACAACGGGGGCGGCACGGAATGATATGCCGTTACAGACGCGTAATATTGCATCTGCTTTGCAGGCAGCAGAACTCGCAGCGAAACTTGGCTGCAATACGTTTGTTGGTGCCGGTTCCCAGGCGGAATATGGAAGGACAGAACAGCTTCTTTCCCCAGAAACGCCGGTATTTCCGGAAAATGGATACGGTATGGCAAAATTATGTGCCGGTCAAATGAGCCGGATACGGTGTCAGGAACTGGGGATAAAACACGTCTGGGTACGGATTCTGAGTGTATATGGACCTTTTGATGGCCCGAATACGATGGTTTCAGCGACGCTCCGCAAGCTGCTTTGCGGAGAGCATGTGGCTTTCACGCCGGCAGAACAGCAGTGGGATTATCTTTATAGCGAAGATGCAGCGCGGGCATTATTTCTGGCTGCGGAGCATGGAAAAAGTGGAAAAATCTATGTGCTTGGAAGTGGACAGATACATCCACTGCGGGAATATATAGTGCGCATTCGTGAGGCAGTGTGTGAGCGGATAGACACATTACGGGTACAGGAAGGACAAAATAAATATTTGAAAGCAGGAAGTGTAGGAATTGGTGAACTCCCATATCCAAAAGGACAGGTAATGTTCCTTGGTGCGGATTTGACCGAATTGACGAATGATACAGGTTTTGTGCCGGAAGTAGATTTTGAGGAGGGAATCCGGCGTACGATTGACGGAATTATAGATAGCGTTTATAATGGAGATAGTGCAGTAAGGTAGATTTGTAAGAAACTAATAGAGAATAGATCGGATTTTAAATATGAAAAAAATCAGTATTGTCATTCCATGCTTTAATGAGGTCGAAAATGTAGAACTCATGAGCTTTGCAGTGATAAATGTATTGGAGGAAGCTCTGCCGCAGTATGATTATGAGATTCTGTTTATTGATAACTGTTCTACGGACGGAACGAGAGCGGAACTCGAGAAGCTGTGTGCAAAAAATAAAAAGATTAAAGCTATTTTTAATGTGACCAATTTTGGGCAGTTTAATTCGCCGTTTTACGCGATGTGTCAGTCTACGGGGGATTGCACGATCTGTATGTGCTGTGATTTTCAGGATCCGGTGGAACTTATCCCGAGATTTGTTCGGGAATGGGAGAATGGACATAAGATTGTCAGCGGCATCAAGACCAGCAGTAAGGAGAACCCTATGGTCTATTTCCTACGGTCGGTATATTATAAGCTGATCAAGTCGATGTCCACGACGGAAATGATTGAGCAGTTTACCGGCTTTGGCCTTTATGATAAGACTTTTATTGAATTATTGCGTCAGCTGGATGATCCTGTACCATTTATCCGTGGAATTGTGGCAGAATACGGACATGGATTTAACCGTATTGAGGTGGAATATGAGCAGCCGAAGCGGCGCGCGGGCAAGACGCATAACAATTTTTACAGTCTGTATGATGCAGCGATGCTGAGCTTTACTTCTTACACAAAAGTAGGACTTCGCCTAGCAACATTTTTGGGATTCGGTGCAGGAGCAGTCAGTATGTGCATTGCTTTATTTTATCTTATTTATAAGCTGACACATTGGTATACATTCCAGGCTGGAAATGCACCGATGGTTATCGGTATTTTTTTACTCGGATCAATTCAGCTTTTTTTTATCGGTTTGGTGGGAGAATATATTCTGAATATCAATACGCGTGTCATTCACAGACCATTGGTTGTGGAGGAGAAACGACTTAATTTTGATGAAGCGGATTTGGATAACGGAGCGGAAAAGAAGGAGAAGCGGCAGAATACTGACCGTGAGTGAGGACGCAGGAGCATGAAGAAAGTAATCACATATGGTTCATTTGATTTGTTTCATGAAGGACATTATAATCTGCTGAAGCGTGCAAAGGCACTGGGAGATTATTTGATCGTCGGAGTGACGACAGAGCAGTATGATGAATCCAGAGGCAAACTTAATATTGTAGATTCACTGGACAAGCGGATTGAAAATGTAAGACAGACCGGGTTTGCGGATGAGATTATTGTGGAAGACCATCCGGGACAGAAGGTGGAGGATGTGCAGAAGTATGGAATCGATATTTTTACGGTTGGCTCAGATTGGACAGGGGCTTTTGACCATATGAAGCAGTTCTGCGAGGTGGTTTATCTGGAGCGTACGAAGAATATTTCGTCCACCCAGGTGCGCAATGCAAGCCATCCGATTATCCGGATCGGTGTAGTGGGAACAGGACGTATCGCAGTGCGCTTTGTGCCGGAAGCAAAGTATGTCAGTGGCGTACTGGTGAACAGTGTTTATAATCCAAAGATTGAAAGCGCGAAGGAATTTGGAGATCAGTTTGAACTGGATCTGGCAACAGATGATTTTAATGCATTTATGAAGGAGGTGGATGCAATTTATATCGCCTCCCCGCATCAAACACATTATGAATATGCAAAGCGGGCGTTAGAACAGGGAAAACATGTATTGTGCGAGAAGCCACTTGCATTTAAGCGCGCAGAGGCGGAAGAACTTTTTGCAATTGCGAGAGAGCATGGTGTTGTGCTTTTAGAGGCGATTAAGACAGCATACTGTCCGGGGTTCGTACAGCTCGTGGGAATTGCAAAGAGTGGTGTTATCGGACAGATCTGTGATGTGGAAGCATGTTTTACCAGACTTACGGATCCGGGCTTGCGCGAGAGAACTGATGCAGCATATGGCGGAGGATTTACAGAGTTTGGAAGCCATACGCTGCTGCCAATCATGAAGCTGATGGGAACGAATTACAAAGAAGTCCGATTTGACAGCATCAAAGATGAGAACGGGATTGATCTGTACACAAAGGCATCTTTTGTGTACGATCATGGAATGGCACTCTCTAAGAGTGGAGTGGGTGTAAAGTCGGAAGGACAGCTGTTAATCTCCGGAACGAAAGGGTATATTCTGGCAGAATCGCCGTGGTGGCTGACACAGTATTTTGAAGTGCGATATGAGGATCCGTCCAAGAAAGACCGGTACTTTTCAAAATTCCTGGGACAGGGGCTTCGCTATGAGATCAGTGATTTTGCGTATATGATTCATGGACATCAGGGGAGATCTTATAAGTTTACAGAGGAAGAGTCCATTGCTATTGCGGGAGTGATGGAACAGTTCCTGGCAAAACGTGAAGCGGAGCGGAGAGAAAGACTGTAACAGCAGTATATCAGAGATAGGAATGCAGAGGGAAATGTGCAAATATTTTGAAGTGTGTGCAGGCAGCGCGATTGATGCAAGAACAGGAAAATATATACAGGAACAACCGTTTCACATGGCATCCAGGGCATTGTATTATGCCAAAAAAGGAGATCGTTTAGTAGTAAAAGATCCGGCGTTTGGTCTTAGTATTGCAACCTTTGGATGTAATATTCCGGAGGAATATATGTATACATATATGTATCAGGAGGAACAGAACTGGAGCAGTTATTCGGGTGATTTTTCATGGGAGGCATTTTCCAATGAGGAGTACGTGTTTGATAAAGACTGTTGGTTCCGCATTTGCCTGAAAAAGTTGGATGGCAGCAGATGCAATCCGGAAGATGCTGCAAGGGTAAGTGATATATTAACATTTCGCTCTTTTGACGAGAAGGTCTCTCACAGACCGGTATATTTTACAGAAGAGGTATATAAAACCGCTGATAAGGTTATGGAACAGCAGGTGAACGGAAAGTCGCTGGTGTTTGCGCTTTTGGCGGATTCGCATTGTACGGTTAATGGAACATGGAATGACACGGTTTCAAATATTGCTGCTGTTCATGAAAGAGTAGGACTTGACGGGATCATTCACTTGGGTGATCTGTCAGATGGGATGCTGGACAAAAGAACCTGCAGCAGAATTGCCACATCCTGTATTAATGACATGCGAAAAATATGCGAGCCGGTATATTTGGCGATTGGCAATCATGATACAAACTATTTTAGGGGAAACACAGAATGGCTCACGGAAGAAGAACAATATGCCATTTATGGCAGGTTTAACGACCGCTATGTAAAGCGGCAGGGAATGAAGGGGTATTATTATACAGACTATGATCATGTAGAACTCCGCATGATTTTTTTGACATCGTTTGATCATCATGAAAATATCAGATATGGTTTTTCGGAAGAGGAAGTGCAGTGGCTTCAGAGAGTGCTGGATGAAACTCCGGATGGATATAAAGTGCTGATATTTGGACATGATGCGCCGCTTGCGGAACTGGACTATTGGGCAGAAGATATTCGCAACGGTGAGCGTATAATGAACATTTTGGAGAAATATCATGAAATGGAAGGAAGAGAAGTCTTAGCATATATTCATGGACATACACATGCGGATTATGTTTATGACAAGCGGAGTTTTCCTATTATCTCTGTTGGCTGCAGCAAGGTAGAGTATTTCCCGGATAAGAAACCAGAAGGATCTACGCGTTATATGCGGAAGCTCGGTGATGTGACACAGGATTTGTGGGATGTGCTGGTTGTCACACCGGAAAAGCGCAGATTAGAATTTGTACGGTTTGGCGCTGGTGAAGACCGCAGTGTCCGACCTGAGGTAAAGGTGTGGGCACACCGAGGTGCATCTGGCTATGCACCGGAGAATACGTTGGAAGCGTTTACACTTGCGGTGGATATGAAGGCGGATGGTGTGGAATTGGATGTCCAGCTTACAAAAGATGGTCAGTTGGTTGTAACACACGATGAACAAATCAGCCGGGTCAGTGATGGCACAGGAAGAGTGGCTGATTATACTTTGGAAGAATTAAAACAATTTAATTTTAATAAGACGCATCCGGAATGTGCGGATGTATGCAGAATACCAACACTTCGGGAAGTTTTGGAATTGCTGCAGGATACAGGGATGACAATTAATATTGAATTAAAGACGGGTGTTAATTTTTATCCTGGAATTGAAAAGAAAGTGGTGGAACTGGTACATGAGATGGGGTGGCAGAATAGAATTCTGTACTCTTCGTTCAATCATTGCTCGGTTTTAAAGGTAAGGGAATATGATCCGGATGCAAAGATTGCATTTTTGTATATGGAACAGCTGTCTCATGTGGCGGAGTATGCACTTATGAATAAGGTATATGCGGTCAATCCATCTGTGCTGTGTACAACTCTGCAGGATGAGATGCGGATGTGCAGGGAAAAGAATGTAAATGTGAATGTCTGGACTGTGAACACAGAGGAAGATATGCGCAGATTAAAAGCGATGGGGGTAAATGCGGTGATTACGAATTATCCGGATCGTGCCAGAAGGATTATGGAAGAATGATTTTTCAAATGAAGAATGTTAAGCAGAAAAGCCATCTGACAAAGGCATGTCAGATGGCTTTTTACTTGAGACAAGGACAATGCTTGAGTATTTTTAAGCATTATGATAAGATAAAATAAATAATGCGCTATTTATGCCCTGGAGATAAGACTATGATACATTTAAATGAAACACAGCTCAGACAATTACAGATGACAGAACTTGAATTGCTGGAAGAAGTGGATCGCATATGCAAGAAATGCAACATCCACTATAACATTATTGCCGGAACGCTGCTTGGAGCAGTGCGGCATGGCGGTTTTATTCCGTGGGATGATGATGCAGATGTGGCGTTACTTCGACCGGAGTATGAGAAGTTTCGCAAGGCGTGTGAGACAGAACTTGATACAAGCAGGTTTTATTTTCAGGATCACCGCAATACACCCGGGTATCGATGGGGGTATGGAAAGCTTCGCCGGAAAGACACACTGTTTTTGCGGGAACATCAGGAACATATGCCATATGATCAGGGAGTTTTTATAGATGTATTTCCGCTTGATTATGTGCCGGATAATTATGGACTTCGCAGATTGCACAACTTCAAATGTTTTATTTATCGAAAGTTTTTCTGGTCAGAAGTGGGGCGGGTGGCAGATCAAAGTGCTTTTCTGCGTGGCGTGTATAAGCTGATGAGCAAGGTTCCGGAGAGAACACTCAAGAAGAGTTTTGATCGTTTTGTAGAGCATACAGACCGAAAGAAAACAGGCTGGGTAAGGATTCTTACATTTCCTACTCCGAATAAGGCGTACGGATACCGGGCACGCTGGTATCAGCATTCGGCAGATATTGAATTTGAGGGAGTTAAATTTCCGGGAATAAAAGATTATGATGCGTATTTGGCATTTAAGTTTGGAAATTATATGGAACTGCCACCGGAGGAACAGAGAAAGGTACATCCAGTGAGTGATATCAGGTTGTGAGGGCTGCATATGAAAATAGAATCTATTAGAATTCAAAATTATAAAGTGTTTCGGAAAGTGGAAATTAAAGACATTCCCAATATGGCTGTTTTCTTGGGGAAAAATGGTGTTGGAAAAACAACTTTTTTCGACGTGTTTGGCTTTTTACATGATTGCTTAAATAGTAATGTAAAGGCAGCCTTGGCAAAGAGAGGTGGATTCAAAGAAGTAATATCAAGAGATCAGACAGGAGATATTGCGTTTATTATTAAATTTAGACCTTCGCATGATGAACCTCTTATGACGTATGAAGTTTCAATCGGTTTGGATGATGCGGCAAAGGCGGTTGTAAAAAAAGAAGTGTTAAGATTCAGAAGAGGACAGAAGGGTGCACCATGGAAAGTTTTGGAGTTTTCATATGGTGAGGGAATTGCAGCTGAGGGAGCATTGAATTCTTATGAAGATGTGAGTCTGGCAACAAGAAGGCGACAGAAATTGGATTCTCCGGATATACTGGCAATTAAAGGTTTGGGACAGTTTAAAGAGTTTGAAGCGGTTTCGACATTCCGCAGGTTGATTGAAGACTGGTATGTGGCAGATTTTAGAATTGATGCCGCAAGAGCGCGTCAGGAAGCAGGGTATAGTGAACAGTTGTCGAGGACTGGAGATAATTTATCTTCGGTAACAAAATATATATATGACAATTATCCGGACACATTTGAGACAATATTAAAAAAAATGAAACAGAGAGTCCCTGGCGTGGATATGGTTGAAGCACAGGAAACACAAGATGGATATATTGTATTACGATTTCAGGATGGGAAATTTAAAAATCCGTTTTCATCAAAATTTGTATCAGATGGGACGATAAAAATGTTTACCTATTTGTTACTGCTGCATGATCCGGTGCAGCATGCGCTTTTGTGTGTGGAGGAGCCTGAAAATCAGTTGTATCCGGAATTGTTAGAAGAACTGGCAGAGGAATTTCGTGAGTATGCCAATACAGGTGGTCAGGTATTTGTATCAACTCATTCGCCAGATTTTTTAAATGCTATTAATCTGGAAGAAATCTATTATTTTGAAAAAAAAGAAGGATATACCACCATATGCAAGGCATCAGATAATGAGTTGGTGAGAAGTTTGTATGAGGCAGGGGATTTGCCTGGAGCATTATGGAAACAGGGACTTCTTACGGGGGTGTAAGATGATAATTGTTTTTTTACTGGAAGAGAAATCAATGAAGTACCTTTTGGATGGAATATTATCATATATACTTCCAGATGGTGTTAGATTTATAACGATCCCGCATGAGGGGAAATCTGATTTGCAGAAATCAATTCCGAACAAATTACAAGGATGGAATATGCCTGACACAAAATTTGTAATTGTACAGGATCAGGATTCAAATGATTGCAGACAGTTAAAAAGACAGTTGGAAGATATTTGTATGCCATATAGTAATAAGGAAATATTGATCAGAATTGCCTGCCATGAATTGGAGGCGTGGTATTTTGGGGATCTGGACGCAGTTTCAAAGGCGTATAATAAGGATTTGCGAGTAATCAAAAATAAGAAAAAATACAGAGTGCCAGATGATATAGTGAATCCGAAGAGAGAATTACAAAAATTATTACCGGAACATCAACAGATTATTGGTGCACAGCGGATTGCTAAGTATATGAATATGGAGAATAATACTTCGGTCAGTTTTCGGATGTTCGTAGATGGGGTGAGACGGTTAGCGTGTGCATCAGAGAAAGTATGCAATATTGAATAAAAATAGTTTGGCTTACTTGTTTCTGCAGGGAGGGCTGCATGAAAAAAATAAAAATATTACAGTTCCCGATTGCTAATTCATATGGGGGAATTACTCATTATGCATTAGAAAATTGGAAATGGATGAATAAGGAACAATTTCAGGTGGATTTTGCTACGATGAGCAAAAAGTTGGATTTTGCAGATGAGATTACAGTTACTGGAAGTAAAATTCACTATATTTCTTGTTATGCAGAAGAAAATAGAGAACAATTTATAAAAGAAGTAAATCAAATTCTGGATCAGGGATATGATGTGGTGCATCTTCACACAAAGCAGTGGAAGAGTTTTCTGGTAGAACAGATCTGTGAGGAAAGAGGAGTACCCAGAATTATTGTTCATTCACATTCTACAAGATGTGATGCGAATGATGAAGAAAAAAGAAAGAGGGAAACGGAAGAACATTATAGAGTTCGGAAGGAATTTGGCGAGCGTTATGCAACGGATTTTTGGGCTTGTTCATGGAAAGCGGCTGAATGGCTGTTTGGAGAACAGGTTCCTAAAGACAAGATCAGAATTATGAATAACGCGATTGAAACAGAGAAGTTTCTGTATAATGAGAAACGGAGGACAGAACTTAGAAAAAAATATAATCTGGAAGGTCGATTTGTGATTGGAACAGTTGGCAGAATGGTCTATCAGAAAAATCATGAATTTCTGCTGGATGTGTTTTCAGAGATATGTGTGGAGAAGCCGGAAGCTGTATTGGTGCTTGTGGGAGACGGCGAACTTAGAAATGAAATAGAGGATCAGGCGGGCAGACTGGGGGTGAGAGATAGAGTGATGATGCTTGGCAAACGGACGGATACAAATGAATTATATCAAATGATGGATTTGTTCGTGCTGCCTTCCCGGTTTGAAGGGTTGCCTATTACATTGATTGAGGCACAGGCATCAGGCTTAAAATGCATATGCAGCGCAGCTGTTACTGATGAAGCAGATATTACAGGAAGAGTCGAGTATTGCGCATTGAATAAACAAGTGTGGGTTCAGGAACTTTTAAAAAATATCCACACATATGAGAGAGAGAATATGTATGATGTTATCCGAAAGAGTGGATATGACATACAGACACAGATAAAGACGATAGAAAAAGCATATTTACAGTAGCATAGATGGTGGGAAAAATGGAAGAATTAAGCAGAAAAGAATTAAAATCGCTTGTTAGCCAAAGAAAGAATATTGTGATATATGGTGCTGGTGTTTTGGGTCAGGGACTATATTGTGTTCTGAAAAAACTGGGACTTGAAAAGAACATTCTTGGTTTTATGGTTTCAGAACATGCGGATCATATGAATGATTTTATGGGAATACCGATTAAGTGTATGTCGGAATTTCAATTAGAAGAAGTAACAATTATTGTTTCTGTAAAGGAAAAGTTCTTAGAGGATATCAATAAGAATTTAGAGAACGTGTCAGAAAAAAAATATGTTGGAATAAAGACTTTAAAAGAAATATTTCAATACGAAGAATTGGGTATCCCAGGGAATATGAAAGAAACAGCGGGAAACATGCAATTAACAGATGAAGAGTATGTTACGTTTTTTATTAGGCAGATTCGTAGAACAAGACTTGATTTTGAAATTAATATTGTGGATCATTGCAATTTGAATTGCAAGTGTTGTAATCATTTTTCTCCAATAGCAACACCGTTTTTCTTAAAGCTGGAAGATTTTGAAAAGGATATGGCGAGAATTGCAGTTTTGACAGAGGGAAATATCGGACGAATCTGGTTAATTGGCGGTGAACCATTGCTGCATCCTGATATTGTAGCATTTTTGTATTCTGCAAGAAAATTTTTCCCAGATACACATATCACGTTAGACACAAATGGAACGTTATTACTAAAGCAGAAAGAAGAATTCTGGCAAGCATTGAGAGCTACAGGCATTGAATTGACGCTTACAAAATATCCTATTGATGTAGATTATGCATTGATAGATGAAAAAATGAAAAAGGAAGGTGTAAAATATTTTTATACTTTGTCGTCCATGGTGTTAAAGACGACATATCACCTGCCATTAGTGGAAGATGGAGAATTGGATGGAACAGAAAACTACATCAGGTGTTGGCATGCAAATGAGTGCATTACTGTCAGAGAAGGGAGAATTTACACTTGTCCCATAGCGGCACATGCACATTACTTTAATGAGTATTTTGACAAAAATCTATATGTTGGAGATAGAAATTCTATCAGTCTCTACGAAGTTGAAAACGAAAAAGAAATATTGGATTTTCTCAAAAAGCCGATACCGTTTTGCCGATATTGTAATATAGCAGGATATACCTATGATTTAGAATGGGGAATCAGTAAAAGAAAAATAAGTGAGTGGATATAAGCGGGGGAAAAGACATGTATCAATTTGTATTATGGGGTTATGGGAAGCGTGGCAAGCGATTTATGAGGAACTGTCCTCCGGGTCATATTGTTTCTATCATAGATAAAAAGTGGAATGATAAATCAGAAGAGACTGATATACCAATGATCTCTTATGAACAGTATAAAGGGATGTTTAAAGATTATGATATTGTAATTGCAGTAGATGATAATGCTGAAATTATACAGAGTCTCGAAAGGGATGGAATATACAATTACCATTTGCTGGAAGACTGTCCACCGGAAATCGTTGGCTATGGAAAAGGAACATGGGTTGATAAATTGCCAGTTAATCTAAAAAAAGAGAATACATATGTCCTTTTAGGACTCAATCTGTATACAATGCTCCTGCGGGAATTTTTGATGAAAAAATACGGATTTGAAGGATTGGATATTATCCCGGAAGAAAAGAATATGAGAAGTCATTGTTTTTCGCAGAAGTATTCCTTTGTAAAAGAAAGACAGATACAGGCTGAAGAGACCGTTCTCTGGGCATGCAGAAAAATATGTGGATTTAAAAGCCAGAAAGAAATAGAGCAGATATTTGATTTTTCTAATGTTATAGAGGATTATTATAATCCAAAGCTTGAAAAGTTTAAGGGAATCTGTGAGGGGGAAAAGTGCTTTATTGTTGCAACAGGACCGAGCATTACATCGGGTGATCTGGATCTGGTGAAGAAGAGTGGCTGCAAAAGTTTTGGGGTAAACAGGATATACCTTGCGTTTGAACAGACAGAATGGCGCCCGGATTTTCTTGTTGTAATAGATGATAAAATCATGACAACTTACCGGGAAGAAATATACGCATGTGATGCTAAGGTTAAATTTCTTGGCGATCAGGTGGGAATTAAAAGAAATATGGAAAATGTTTATCGCTTGCATGATCATATTTTGGAATTTTTTCCGGATATACCTAAGTTTTCGGAAAATATTGAACGCAGAGCATATTCGGCAAGAACCGTTGTTTATACATGTATTCAGATTGCATGCTATATGGGATTTAAGGAAATTTATTTACTGGGTACAGACCATAATTATGAACGGAAACAGACTGATACGTCAAATCATTTTCACAAGGATTACTATAAGGGAAATATAAAGCCAGACAGTTATTTTAAAGAGAAAGCGGAACTTGCATATAGAGCAGCGGAAGAATATGCAGCAGCACATGGCATTAAAATATATAATGCGACTCGTGGTGGAAAGTTAGAAGTATTTAAAAGAAAGAGTCTGGAAGAAATATTGAGGGAAGCTGGAAATGAGGAAAAACTTGGTTAGCATAATTGTTCCGGTATATAATGCAAAACCGTATCTGGAGAGGTGCATTGATAGTATTCGGAAGCAGTTGTATGACAATATAGAGATTGTTTTAGTGGATGATGGATCAGAAGATGGATCAGAGGATGTCTGTGATAGATACGAAGAAAAAGATGCAAGAATCAAGGTAATACACAAGGAAAATGGTGGAAATACCAGTGCGAGACGTAAGGGAGTAGAATGTGCGGGAGGGGAATACATTGCATTTGTGGATGCAGATGATTATGTTGGATTATCCTATATCAGCGATATGGTGTCAGCAATAGGGGATGCAGATATTGTATGTGCGAATGTGAAGAAAGTTTTCCCGTACGGGGAGATTTCAATAAAGAATAAAATACATGCTGGAACATACTTACATAATGCTGAGACTATAATAACAAATATGTTCTACTATAAAGAAACCAGTGAATTTGGTGTGCTGCCGTATCTGGTTGGTAAATTATATAAAAGAGAATTTATAGAAAAGGGAATGCAGGATATAGACGATCAGATACAATATGCTGAAGACCGTGCACTTATGTTCTGGTCCATGTTGAATGCGTGGAAAACAGTTTTTATCGAGAGTGAGCAATATTATTATTTGATTCACGAGGAAAGCTTATGCACCTCGGCAGATGAACAGTTTTTGATTAAGATGACATATTTTTTTACATACACGAAAAAACTGTTTGAACAGCACGAAAAAAAGGAATATCTGCTCAGGCAGTTAGACAGATATATGGTGGATAGCGTTATTTACGGATTAAACAGGAAGATAGGGTTGTCTGAAAAGGATTTGATCCCCAGATACTATTGTCCGGTGGACAGGCTGCCGGAAGGTAACAGCATTATTTTGTATGGTGCTGGAAATGTTGGCAGAAATTTTTATAAACAGTTTGACCAGATGCCGGAGAAGAAAGTTATCCTGTGGGTAGACACAAATGATAGAAAATATCAGGAGGAAGGCTTGGATGTAATGCCGGTTGCGGCGATAGAAGATGTATCATTTGACTATATACTAATAGCAGTGTTACGTGAAAATGTGGTTCAGAATATTAGGACGAATTTGAAAAAGTACAACATAGATGAGAAAAAAATCTACTGGATAGAACCTCAAAAAATATTTTGACGGAGGATTATTATGAAAATAAAAGCGTTGGTTGCAGTGCGTTCCGGGTCACAGAGGGTGCAGAATAAAAATGTGCGCCCATTTGCAGAAAGCAGTCTGCTTGAAATAAAATTACGGCAGCTTTTAAGTATCAGATCGCTGGATGGGGTGGTTGTAAATTCAAATGATGATAAGATGCTGGAAGCAGCGGCGCGTATGGGATGTGAAACGGTAAAAAGAGATGAGTATTTTGCGTCAAATAGTGTATCAATGTCAGAGGTATATAAGAATATGGCTGAAAACTTTGACGGAGATATTGTGGTGTATGCGAATGTTACCAATCCGTTGCTGCGTAGCCTTACGATTGAGAATGCGATCAACACATATATGATGCGGTCAGAAGATTATGATTCGCTTAATTCCGCGCATTTGATCAAGGAATTTATGTTCAGAGATGGTAAACCAATCAATTATGACTTGGGAAGGCAGCCGAGGAGCCAGGATCTTCCCGATATTTACGCATTGAATTTTGCGCTGAATATTATTGAGAGAGACCGGATGATAGAATGTAAGAATGTAGTTGGAAAGAGTCCGCTTATTTGGGGGATTGATGAGATTGAGGCAACGGATATTGATAATCCGATAGACTTTGAGTTCGCAGAGTATGTGTATCGGACACATAGGGAATATCAGTAAAGTCACAGGCTACTGAAAGGAAATTGAGAATGTCTCACAGAGAAACAGGCAATCAGGATATTTGTGTAAGCGTTATTATTCCTGTATACAATGTGGAAAACTATCTGAAAGCATGTCTGCAGAGTGTACAGAAGCAAAATATTGAAGAAATAGAGATTATTTGTGTGGAGGATTGCTCTACAGACGGCTCTTTGGAAGTTCTTGAAGCATGTGCACAGGAAGATAAACGCATTGTCATTTTGAAAAATAAAAAAAATGAGGGATTATCTTATTCGAGAAACAGAGGAATGTTAGCAGCCAGAGGCAGCTATCTGATGTTCGTAGATTCTGATGATCTGCTGGCAGAGAATGCATTGATAGAATTGTGTGACTATATGTCAAAGCATGAGGTCAATGCAATTCTTTTTAATATGACTGCCGTTTTAGAAGGCAGAGCAGCCAGGGAGAAGCTTGAAAATACAGAGGGTCAGTATACACAGGACATAGAAACCGGAATTTATAACAGAGGAGAATTGCTGGGTGCTTTTTCAAAGATCCGTGACTGGAAAGTGGAAGCGTACAGATATTTTTGGAAAAGAGAGAAGCTTTTACAGACTGGCATTCAATTTTACCCGGGGTTGATTCATGAAGATAATCTATTCTCTTTCTATGCATGGATGGAGGTAGATAAAATTGCTTATTTAAAGAGGGAGTATTATATATATCGCAAGAGAGATGGGTCAATTATGTATTCCCACAGTTACAGACAGGTGGAATCGCTGTTTATAATATGTGATGAAATTCTGCATTATTGGAAGGAACACAGGTTCTCAGATGAGACAGATGATGCTATCAGGACATATTTAGATAGTATCTATCGCAAATTTTTGCAGAAAAAAATATATTTTGAAAAATATGAGAGAATCTCTCTGGGAAGCCCGGCAGATGCCTATTTGTATGAAAAAATGTGGCTCCAGAGGCAGTCAGCATTTTCGTACGCTTTTTTAAGCGAAGATAAAATACAGCGATTGAAAAATGCCTCAAAAGTAATCATATATGGAGCGGGTATTGTGGGAGGAGAAGCAATAGAACTTTTGGAGCAGGAGGGGATCAGGATAAGTGCTGTAGCGGTTACCAACCCGGAAAACAACTCGACAACAATAAAGGGGTATGATATAAAGAATATATGCAGTTTAAAATCCTGGAATAAGAATGCAATGGTTCTGTTGGCAGCAGTAGAACGACATCATGGGAGCATGCTGCGGGTTCTGAAGGAACAGGGATTTGAGAACGTTATGGTATTTGATTCTAGAGATAAATAAATGAGACAAAAAGAGGTATAAGTAAAATGAAGAAGACGATTATAGTAATGCCGGTAGCAAATGAAGAAGAAACAATGGGAGCGGTGCTGGATGAGATACTAGCGCTTCCGTATGATAATTTATACATATATCCTGTTATTGATAATTATTCTAAGGATCGCACGGAACAAATTATCAGAGAACGGGAAAAAATAACAGATAAGGTAAAATGTATTTTTTATAAAGAATCAAGAGGAGTTATAAGCTGTTATCTGGAGGGATTCCGCAGAGCACTGGAGGATGGTGCAGAATGTATTATTGAAATGGATGGAGGCGGAAGCCATAGTCCGAAGGAAATACCACAGTTTATTGAAAAGTTAGAGGAAGGATATGAGTGTGTCTGGGGCTCTCGCTTTGTAAGTGGAGGAGGAATTGAGAATCATCCCTTATATAGAAGGCTTTTGAGTAAAGGAGGAACCATTTTATCGAATATTGTTTTGGGAACCAGACTCAAGGACATGACAAGCGGATTTGAAGCATTTCAGAGACCGGTGCTAGAGGAGATGGACTTGGATGCATTTTTATCTCATGGTCATATGTATCAGACAGAAATGAGATATTATTGCAGAAATAAACGTGCAATAGAGGTGCCAATTCATTATATTGGTGGTTCATCAAGCCTGAAGGGAAGCTCGGTGACAGAGGCATTGAAAATCCTGTTCAAATTAAAGAAAAATGAGAGCAGGGTAAAACACAAATAAAGTGGATGACAAGGGAGACAAAAGATGGAAAATGTTAAGTATTTAGTTCTGGGGGCAGGACCGGCAGGACTTGCTTTTGCTAATAGAATAAAGCAGAGAGATGAAAATAATTTCAGAGTAGTTGAAAAGGAGCGAGAAGCAGGAGGCCTTTGCAGGAGCGTGGAGGTCGATGGGAGCGCATTTGATATCGGTGGAGGACATTTCCTTGATGTAAGAAGACCGAAGGTAAATGAATTTTTGTTTCAGTTCATGCCGCAGGACGAATGGAACTTATTTGAGAGAAACAGTGTCATTGATGTAAATGGAACAGTGGTAGGTCATCCGTTGGAGGCGAATATTTGGCAGTTTGGAGTGGATGAGCAGATCGCTTATCTGGAGTCGATTGCAAAAGCAGGATGTAATCAGGAACAGGAGATGCCGGAGCATTTTGTTGATTGGATTGTGTGGAAGCTTGGAGATAAAATCGCTGAGGACTATATGATCCCATACAATAAAAAAATGTTTGCGGATGAACTGAATGATCTGGGAACTTACTGGCTGGAAAAACTGCCAAATGTAAGCTTTTCTGAGACGCTTAGATCGTGTCTGATGCATAAGCCGTATGGAACGCAACCGGGACATGCACAGTTTTATTATCCACGGTCTTATGGATATGGGGAGTTATGGCTTCGGATGGCAGAAGCTATAGCGGATCAGATGATGTACGGCGTAAGTGCATCTGAAATTGATTTTGAAAGCAGAGTGGTTACACTCGATAATGGAGAAAAGATAAGAGCAGAGGTGATTATTCAGACTACGCCATGGAATTCTTTTGTGAATATTCATGGCATATCGGATGAAATGAGTGCTGATGTAAAGAGGTTAAAACACAGTGCGATTGAAACCAGGTATGTACCGGAAGATTTAGACACAGATGCACAATGGATCTATATTCCGGATAAAACAAAACCGTATCACAGGATTTTGGTAAGACATAATTTTTGTACAGATAGTAAGGGATACTGGCTGGAAACTAGAAAAGAGCGTACCTCGGAGTACATTGAAAATAAAGAATATCATTATTTGAACGAGTATGCATATCCATTGAATACCATTGATAAGCCGCAGATTATGGATAAGCTGTTAAAAGCAGCAAAGCAGAATGGAATTTATGGATTAGGACGATGGGGAGAACATTCCCATTTTAATTCAGATGTAGTAGTTGAGCGTGCAATGAAGCTTGCGGAGGAACTGGCGTAATGAAGAGGTTTGGCACAATTTTGGAGAAACATGCAGGCGATGTGTTTCTGATGTTTGTTTTTTTGTATATGGCAATGCGGATTTATGTGGATGCATATCTGCACGAAACGATGATGTCTCCGGATTCCTGCGGATATCTGAGAGAAGCATTAAATCTGGCACAGGGAAACGGCTTTCGCTGTGATGGTATTGCCGGGTATGGTACATGGTTTGCCAACTGGCCGATTATGTATCCATTGACGATAGCGTTAGTTATGGTTGCTGCCAAAACAAATGTGTATCTGGCATCTAAAATAGCAGCAATGTTGGTGATCGCTGTTATTTTGGTGATAATGCGCCTGCAGTACAGAGAAAAGGCGTGGGTTTATTCTTTATGTGTGCTTAATCTTGGATTTATCAATCTCGCGGAATATACATGGAGTGAATGTACGTTTATTTTATTTTTATTTGGCTTTTCGCTTGTTCTTGCACATATTGTTTCAAAGGAACATGCAGGTGTCATTTGGTATGCAGGATTGGGCGTTTTAGGTACATGTGCATTTCTTACGCGGTATATAGGATTGTATGTGTGGTTTGTAGCTGGAATATACATATTATATTATGGCTTTTGCTATATAAAAAACAGAGATCAGCAGAAAGTTCGTAAAATGGCGGGACTGATTGCATCGGCTGGCGTGGCAGGATGTCTTGGTCTGGCATATCTGGCAATGAATAAGAAAATGAACGGAATGGCTTCCGGTGTGAATCGCGGAATAAATCCGAATGAAGATTATCTGCAGCTTACAAAAGATCTGGCAGATAGTCTGCTTACAGAGATATTTCATGTGTTTGGAATAAATGCGTCACCTCTTGTTACAAATATATGGTTCGTGTTTAAATTTGCTATTGTTGCCGTTATCGTATACTCCTTGATTAGATATGTAGGGAAGAGATGTACATGGAATTCAGAAGCATCGGTAATTTGTGTTACGGGAGCAGTATATTATGTTGTAATCATTGTATTCCGTTATTTTTCATCAATGGATACGTTTTCTTATCGCTTTTTTGAACCGGCAACATTTCTTATCTGTGTGGGATTGTTAGAGACCATCGGTGAAAGAAAAGAGAGTAAAAAGAGCAGGGAAAATTTACTAAAAGGGTTGTTGATGCTGATATTGGCAGGCGGCTGCATTACAATGTGTATAAATGGTTTTGAGCAGGGGGAAAATTCTTATCTTGCAAATGAACAGAAGTATACGGAACAGTATTCGGTGGTGCCGGAAAAGTCTGCAGTAATTATACGTGATGACAGTGAATACGATTATTGGCTTATGGTATATAGACCGGATACAATACAAGGATATCTGAACCGGTGCACCAGTGTGGAAGAAGTCTATAATTATTTTGGACAATCCGATTATGTTTGTATACCGTCAGAATTGTCCGAAGAGATACTTGAAAATGATGAGGTAAATGAAGATTTAAAGGAATGGATTGAGTCAGCTGGACAGACGGGAGACTTTGTGATATTGAATTTACAAAAAGAATAAAGGCATGTTAGGTATAGGTTCTACCCTGATTCATGAAAGGTCATTGAATTGGGGTAGTTTGATTATAAAAAAGTGCATTGAGAGGATATGGTTATGGGAGAATGTGTTTCAGTAGTTGTACCGGTGTATAATGTACAGGAGTATTTGGAAAAGTGTGTGGACAGTATTTTGGCACAGACCTATGAGAACATGGAGATTATTTTAGTGGACGATGGGTCTAAAGATGCCAGCGGTCAGATTTGTGACACATATGCCGGAAAAGATAATAGAATCCGGGTAATCCACAAGGAAAATGGAGGAAGCAACAGTGCAAGACTTGCTGGAGCCAGAGCGGCAACAAGTGATTACATATGTTTTGTAGACAGTGATGACTGGATTGAACCGGCAATGATCGGGGAAATGATGGAGGCAGCAGAGCGTGAGCAGGCAGATATTGTAGCTTCCGGGATGTATGTTGATGAGCCGGTTCGTCCATGGGTGTGGAGAAACGGAATTCATCAGGGAGTATATAAAGGAAAGTTATTGCATCGCTTCTATTCTAAGATGATATTTTCTTCAGAAGATACACATGGCATAATATTGGGTATGGTGTGCAAAATATACCGTACACAGTTGTTATTGAAAAATTTAGAGACGATAGATCCAAGAATATATTATGGCGAGGATGCAGCGTGCGTATTTTTGTGCTGTCTGGATGCGAAGTGCATTGTTATGCAGGATGCATGTTGGTACCATTATGTCACAAGAGATACATCCGTTTCCGCAAGAAAAGATGAACGTATCTTCCAAAATAATTGTCTGTTCTATGATGGACTGTACCAGAGGTTTCTGCAACATGAAGACAGACATGCATTGATTCATCAGTTGAGAAAATATGTACTGGTTTTGAATAATAAGGCAATCGCAGATATGTTTCAGATTCATTACGAACGGGTCTTGTGGAAATTTCCTTTTGAAATGTTTCCAGCAGGCAGCAGAATTGTTGTTTACGGTGCCGGGAATATAGGAAAGGCATATGTCCATCAACTCCAATTATCAAGTTATTGTACTCTTGCAATGTGGATTGATAAAAACGTAGAGGCGGAAGGGGTAAAGCGTCCGGAAAATCTGCACGATTGTGAGTATGACTATATTCTGGTGGCAATAAAAAATCCGGATGTTGTACAGGAAGTAAAGAACGATTTGAAAAAGCTTGGCATATGGGAATCGGAAATCGTATGGAAAGAGCCGGTAAAGGGCTCTGACAGTATGTTTGCAGCTGTAGAATTAGAGAATGGTATGATTTAGAGGAAGACAGAGTGATGATAAGAGTTTCAGTTATAATACCAGTTTATAATGGGGAGCAGTATTTGAAAAAATGTATAGAGAGCGTGTTGAATCAGACATATACGGCACTGGATATTATTATTATAAATGATGGTTCGACAGATCATACAACGGAAATCTGTAGGGAGTACGGCAAAAAAGATCAGCGAATCCGTTTTATTGACAAAGAGAATGGCGGCGTGACAAGTGCCCGGAAAGCAGGCTTGAATGTTGCAAACGGTAAATACACTTTGTTTGTAGATGCAGATGATTGGATTCCGGAGAATGCCGTCGAGCGGCTGGTTGAAATTGCTGAGGAACAGGGGGCTGATTTTGTTTCCTGTGGATTTATGCAGGTAGAGGAAAACAGAGAAGAAGAACACTATGCGTCCCTGGAGGCTGGTGTATATGAGCTGCAGGGGAACAAAAGTTTCTTTGAAAAGATGTTTTATAAGGGTGCCTTAGAAGAATGGGGGATATGGCCGACTCTGTGGGGAAAGCTTTTTCTGACTGAAATGGTAAGAAAAAGCATTACAAATCTGGATCAGCGCATTTTTTATGGAGAAGATGCGGCAACCGTTTTTGAGACTGTGCTGCAGACAAGAAAAGTGGTTATATTAAGAGAGGCATTATACTATTACCGGTATATGAATGCAACATCAGTGTCGGGAAGAAGAAATAAGCTTCTGCTGGATAATATGTATTACCTTTATGAGTATTTATATCATATATTTGCAGAGCATGAGTGTGCAGATATCCTGTTAAAGCAGTTAAAGAACTATATGATAAGTCTGATGAATCATGCGGGAAAGCTGCTGTTTGATATACCATACAATCTGCAGCAGAGTGAATGGCTTGAACTTCAGATTGGGCAGTGGCAGAAAAAATATTATGATTTTATTTATGCGAGAAGAGAAATGTGGGCGCTGCCGTTGTATGAGCTGGAAACAGCACGTCAGATCATTCTATATGGAACGGGTGATGTTGCAAAAGATTTTAAAAAGCAGCTTTCGGTGTTGTCAGAAAGAGAACTGATCGCATGGATCGATTCAGCAGAACCACAGAAAGAACAGCAAAAACAACTGCATGCCATAATAACAGAGCGGACATATGATACTGTTATTATGGCAGCGCCTACGGAAGAAGTGTACATGGAAGGGAAAAAGACCCTTACGGGTGCCGGAATTGACGAAAAATATATTATATGGAAAAAGCCGGTACGATTAGAGTTGAATAATATACAGTTTTGGGAGAATGAAGGAGTGTAGGAAGATGAAAGTTTCAATAATAATTCCTGTATATAATTCAGAGCGCTATTTAGGTGAATGTCTGGACAGTGTTTTGAATCAGACGTTAAAGGATATACAGATAATATGTGTGAACGATGCATCAACAGATCATTCAGAAGCAATATTAGAGGAATATGCCAGAAAAGATTCCAGAATAGTTCTTTTAAATAACAAGCAAAACGGTGGCTTGTCATATACAAGAAATCACGGAATGAAAGTGGCAGAGGGAGAATATATATATTTTCTTGACTCAGATGACAGTATTGTGCCAGAAGCAATGGAAGAACTATATGCCAAAGCAAAAAAACTAGATACAGATGTTTTGTTCTTTGATTCGGAGATGACGATTGAAGGAGATGCATCAAAGCAGGATCACAGATTGTTTTGCTCCAAAAAAAATTATGGGGAAGAGCGTGTGTATAATGGGATTGAACTGGCAGATAAAATGCAGAAGTGTAATGACTACAGGGTTCCTGTCTGGCTCCAGTTCTGGAAGCACGCTTTTCTTAAAGATGCTGACATGCAATTTTATAATAGGCTGATATATGAAGATGAGTTATTTACGTACCAGTCTATGATGATGGCGGAAAGGGTAGCATGTATACCAAAAACATACCATAAATACAGACGGCATACAGATACGATTACATTGGGGAAACTCAGAGCTGATAATATAAAAAGTATGCTTATTATTATTGAGGAAATTACAGCGTACTGGAATGCGCATCAGACACCGGATGTCAACCGGATTTCCAGAAAAATCATATGCGGTCTGGAGTGGCAGATCAATGAGTTTTTAAAGAAGATGTCGGAAACGGTGGAACAGCTACAGCAGGAATGGGGGGAAGACAGCATTTATAGTCATTATCTTGGTATTATTTACCGACCGGTCATTAAACAGGAGCAGGAAGCTGCAAAGCCAGAAGCAAGCCAGAAATTATACATACAGGACAGAATATTTACAGAGGAGAATCTTATCAGATTAGCACAGGCTGAAAAACGATATGTTTATGGTGCAGGGAAGTTTGCAAGAAAATACATAAATTATCTTAGACAGATAGGAGTCGGCTTTAATGGCGTGATTGTAACAGATAGGGAAAATAATCCGGATGAGCTGGAAGGAATTGCTGTCTATGGATTGGATGAATTAAAACGTCAACAGGATAATTATGTGATATTGATAGGCGTGGGAGCGAAGTTAATCGATGAAGTGAAACAAACGTTAGTGGATAATGGAATAGATCAATATATAATAGCAGGTGAGTGAGAATATGAAGAAAGTATCAGTAATTATTCCGATTTATAATGTAGAGAAGTATCTTGGGGAGTGTTTAGACAGTGTCCTGGCACAGACATTGAGGGAAATTGAAATTATTTGTGTGAATGATCAGTCTCCGGATGGATCGGAAGCTATCTTGGAGGAATACGCTGCAAAAGATTCCAGAATCATTGTACTGAAGAACCAAAGAAATATGGGATTGTCAGGCGCCCGAAATGAGGGGATGAAAATAGCAGCAGGAGAATATATTTATTTTCTTGATTCGGATGATAAAATCGCTGCAAATGCACTGGAACGTTTGTATACGGTGGCACAGAAAAGACAAGCAGATTTGATTTTTTTTGATTCTGTTATGTTTTATGAGAATGCGGATGTGGATCAACCAACAGATTTATTTCAGGCAAAAGTCCAGTATCCTGACTTGATGACGGGAGCAGAGTTTTTGGGAGAAATGAGGAAGAATGATGATATTAGGGAGCCAGTCTGGCTTCAATTCTGGAACCGAGGTTTTTTAGAGCGAATTGGTCTTAAATACTATGAGGGAATTTTGCATGAAGATTTATTGTTTACGTTTATTTCCCTTATGGAGGCAGAGCGTGTCGCCTGTATCAATGAAACCCTGCATTATTATCGCATACGACAAAATGCGATTACATCCAGTGGAATTTCTGCACGCCATATTACGGGACTGGTTCTTACCTATGTTGAAATTCTGGATTATTGGAAGCATAAGGGACGTGACAAAGGAGTGGGATATGCGATTGAACATTATCTTGACCGAATCAGCTGGAAGATCAATCGCTACTTAGATGATTTTAAGGATTGCGAGAAAGTCAGAGCAGAACTTGGCAAAGACGAGGTTGCAAAACATGTATTTAAATTGATACTAGAGCCTCAATTTAGATTGTGAAAGGAAAATGTATGTATTCAGATATTAAGATCACAGTGATTATTTTTGGAAATGGTAATACGGAGCAGCTTAGACGATGTCTGGAAAGTGTAACGTGTCAGACACACGAATTATATGAATGTTTTATTATGCTTCGAGAAAATTCTGCCGTTAACAGAGACGAGATAGAGTCATTGATAGATGGAAGATTTTCGGTCATGACTTCCACCGAAAATGCAAATGATAATATGATGTTTGGACAGGGATATGATACAAAATGTTCTGCCAGCAAATATACAGTATGTATTGATGGAAGTGACCGGATCGAAATTGATTATCTAAAGCAGATGATAGAGGCGATAGAACACAGTGATAAAGCAGATGTGGTTTGTGGTGGGACGATTCTGGAAAAACAAATTGGCATAGTAGATTCGGCTGTCTGGAATAAAATTTTTCAGGCGAGAATAAACTGGGATGCCATGAAAATATGTCACACATATGATGCGTCTTATCACCGTTGTGGGCAATTAGATCTGGAGTTCACTGGTGTAAGAGACTATGACAGTCGGTTGGACGAATTAAAACGAGCAGTATTCGACCCCAAATATAAGTATATCAGCTTTGATGTTTTTGATACGGTTGTGCAGAGACCGTTTTATGATCCACAGGATTTATTTGATCTTCTGGATATAGAATACGAAAAAAATGCAAAAACCAATATCAGCTTTGCAAAAATCAGGAAACTTGCAGAGGCAGATTTGCGCCAGAAGATCACGGGGATGACAGAGGATATTACAATTGATGAAATATACGATAATGTAGTGGAAATGTTTCGTATAGCACCAGAACTGGCAGATAAACTAAAAGCATTTGAAAGAGAACTGGAAATAAAATATACGTCGTGCAGAGATACTGGAAAAGAAATTTTTGAACTTGCCATGAGAGCGAAGAAACAGATTATTTTTATTTCTGATATGTATCTGGATCATGCTACAGTCGAAAAAATTCTGTTGAAAAACGGATATGGTGGATATTTAAAACTGTTTCTTTCTTCAGAATACAGAAAGCTTAAGGGAACAGGTAATTTATATAAGTGTGTAATAAAGGAATTACAGGTGAAACCAGAAGAAATTCTGCATATTGGAGATAATTATGTAAAAGATGTGCAATGTGCGATGCAGGAAGGGGTTTCTGCATATCATTTTCCATCCGCATTATCCAGATTTGATGATCATGATTATATAAAAGGAAAAAATGTTGCTAGTGTAATGACTAAAAAACTATGTGGTGGATTTATTTCTTATGAAAAGATGATGGATTCCATAGGTTATCGCTGTATGCTTGCGCAGGTTGCAAATAAATGTTTTGATAATCCATATATACATTATAGTGCACGGTCATTGTTGAATCAGGATCCGTATGTTGTCGGATATTATCTGGTTGGCTCATATTTGATAGCGTTGAATAAATGGATCGAGGAAACTGTTAGAGGAAAGTACAGCAAGATTTATTTTACCTCAAGAGATGGATATCTCCCTATGCTGGCATACCGGATTATGAAAGAATACCGAACAGAGTTACCAGAGGAAGAATATTTTTACACTTCGCGTCAGTGTGTACTGCCTGCAATGTTGAAAGAAAAGATGGATTTTTACGATTTGCCGATTGACAGAGCACGTTATTCACCACGGAAATTGTTTGAATTGCTCGAGTTCGCAACGGACAAAGATATAGAGCAATGGAGGCAGATTTGTGAAAAAAAAGAAATCTTTATAGATGATCTGTTTGAAAGTGATGCACAGATGATTTCTCTGATAACTATATTTCTGGATGAGTTTTATAGCAGGGAAAAGCATATGCGAAGTATTACATTCATCAGGGGGTATTATGATCGCATTCGTTCGGACAGTATAATGTTCGACATGGGGTATAGTGGAAGAATACAAGCGGCGATTTCGGAATTGGCGGGAGATGGGATCGACGTTATGTTTGTGCACAGTGATTCTAAATTACACGACAGATTAGAGCGCAGGGGAATGTTTAAGATATATAGTTTTTTTGATTTTGTACCGCAAATGTCAGATGTCCTGAGAGAGTATCTTCTTTCTGCACCAGTACCAACCTGCATAGGTTATATTTATGAAGGAGCGGAATATCATCCGGTTCTCGATCAGGATGATATGACAGAAAAAGAGAGAGGTTTGATAGAAACAATTCACAAAGGAGCGCTAGATTTTGTGAAGGAATTCTATCATAATTTTGGAGAAGTGTTGGATTACCTCCCATACAAATGCGCGGAAATGGCGCTTCCTATGGAGGGATTTTTGCGCTATAACAATGATGAAGACAGAACTATTTTTAGTGATGTAAAGTTCGATGATGTGCTGTATGGAGGTGAACGATCCATTAACTTAAAGAAGTTGGTGGAACTGGCATCAGAATGGCTTCCGAACTATGCAGAAGAGGAGCAGTAGTAAATGGCAACATTTGAGACAGCGTTTTATCAACAAAGAAGAGAGGAACAGAATCCACATACGATTGGAACAGCGGAACGCTATACAGGTGAGAGCATTTTACAGCGTGAGAAAATATGTAAATGGATAGAGGGAGACCAGCCGCTGGATAAATTGTTGAGTCAGGAAAAGGATTGGTGGTATTATTATCACCTGAGTGTCATGCGGCAGGGGTTATTTGCATGGTATCCGTTTAAGAAAGAGGCGGAATTACTTGAGATTGATGCAGAGTATGGGGCATTGACAGGATTATTTTGCGACAAATGCAAAAAAGTAGCAGTGACAGAAACCTGTTATGAAAGAGCAAAAGCAATTGCCAAAAGATATAACGACAGGGAGAACCTGACAGTATATGCCGGAGCATTGGAAGATTTTGATTATACAAAGTTTTATGACCGCTTTGATTATATTGTAATAAACGGGGTATTAGAACGAAAGGGGTATGGGTATAAAGAACAGAAAGCATATTTGGAATATCTGAATCTGATTCGGAGGATGTTAAAACCTACAGGGATATTGCTGCTAGTGGTTAATAACAGGTATGGCCTGCAGTATTTCTGTGGTAAAAGAGAAAAATTTACAGGATATCCATATGAGGGAATCAATCAGTATCCAGACGGAACACCTGCATATGGATTTGAGAAGGGGGAAGTGTCAAGCCTGCTGGAAAATAGTGGATTTGCACATAAAAAGTTCTATTATCCGCTTCCAGATGCAGATTATCCGCAGGCTGTTGCAACAGATGAGAGCAGGGACTGGGATGATTTTGGAGAGCGTCTTACATTTTATGACAGAGATCCAGATACACTTGTTGCCAGAGAAAAGTGCCTGATGCGTGATTTTATGAAGAATGGAGCACTAGGATATATGGCAAACGATTTCCTTGTGGAGGCATCTGCTAATGCAGCGCAAACAAGTATTAAGGAAGCTTTTGTGGCAATGGATCGGGGAAAAGCGAGAAGCTTCGCAACTGCCATAGAAAACAGGCACATTGTGAGAAAGACACCAGTATTTATGGAGGGAGAAGCTGTTGCGGCTCAGTGTTGTCAAAATATAAACGAACTGATGAATCGTGGAATTCATGTGGTTGAGCATCAAATGGAAAAAGGTTCCATTATGATGCCTGAAGTTCAGGCACCGACGTTGTCAGCTGTTTTGAGAGAGGCGGCGGTAAATGACAAAGAATATTTTTTTGAATTGTTTGATTTATTGTATCATGAGATCTTGAAATCGTCTGATATTGTTGAGAATTGCTTGGAAAATGAGGAGTATCCGATATTAAAGAAATGCTATTTTGATATGACACCGGTAAACTGCTTTGTGATAGATCATAAACTGGTATTTTTTGATCAGGAGTTTGTAAAAGAAGAGTATTCGGCAAAGTATGTGCTTTATCGTGCAATAAAATATACATATATGTCCATGTGGGAATTGCAGGAACTGATTCCCAAGGAAAAACTGATACGAAAATACGGGCTTGAAAAGTGTTTGAAAAAATTTGAACGCGAAGAAGAAAGATTTATAGGAAGTATTCGAAATGTCAGAGAAAATCACCAGTTATATTGCTGGAGTGCTACAGATGAATTTAAAATATATCACAACGCACACAGACTTGCCACAAATATTGATGAGAAGAAGATTCGTGATATTCCGCTATGGGTTAAACAGGCACAGACGGTACAGCTCCGATTGTTGGAAAAGATGTCTGAGGTGTGTGAAAAATACGGATTAAAGTATTATGCATTTTTTGGAACACTGCTGGGGGCAGTAAGACATGGTGGATTTGTGCCGTGGGATGATGACACTGATGTTTTGATGTTCAGATCGGATTACGACAAGCTGCTTGCTGTGGCGGAAGAAGAATTTGGAGAAGACTTTTTCCTGCAGACAATGCAGTCGGATGATCAGGGATTTTATGGCGGGTATAGCAGATTGCGGTATGTGAAGTCGACAGCAATTGAAATATACCATTGGAATACGCAAAAAAAACAGGGAATCTGGATGGATATTATGCCATTAGATGATATGCCAGAGCCTGATAAGGTGGAGAAAGTCTGGAAAGAAATTTCGGAAATCCAGAAGATCATGTTTGCGAAGGTTTATAATGAAGAAGAAACATTTCGGGGCATGGATCCAGAAGAATTTTCAAGATATAAAAAAATTGCTGAGACGTATAAGTACGAAGAACTGTGTGATAAATTAAATGAAAAGTGTAAAGGAGCACTTCCGTCGGATGAAGTTACAATTATGACCAGATATCAGCCATGGGGAAAGTACATCGGATTTAAGAGAGACTTTTTTGGAGAGGGAAAAATTGTACCTTTTGAAGGAGATCATATTCGCATTCCGGATCGTGCAGATATTCTTTTGCAATGGTTTTATGGTGAGCACTATATGGATATACCAGATAAGCCAGAACAGGTATTTAAGCATGAAATATTATGCAGACCAAATGAGAAATATGAACTTTATCTTAGAAGATTGGTAAATTATGTAGACAAATCAACGGAAAAAAGCTATATTATCATGGGTACTTCAGATTTGGCAGCAACATTTATCGGTAAATATCAAAATGATATAAAGATTATTGGGGTAGTGGATGAGGGTTATCTGGAACAGCAGTTCTGGGGATATCCGGTATTATCCTATGAAGAATTACAGAGCATTTCTGTGGAACAGAGGCAGATTATAATTTGTGACCGTTATTTTGGCAAAATTGAGAAATGTTTGCGGCAGCATGAGATTTGTGACTACCAGATATATGTATATAATCCTTGGTGGCTGTTGGAAAATAATGAATAGAAAGAGGATATATTTATGAATCAGGAAGAATATTTAGAGAAAGCACACGAGGTTTTACTAAAGCTGCTTTTGGAGTTTGATCGTGTCTGCAAGAAGTATGATGTACAGTATTATTTGATCTGTGGATCATTGCTCGGAGCAGTACGTCATCAGGATTTTATTCCGTGGGATGATGATGTTGATGTTGCAATGACCAGGGCAGACTTTGATAAGGTAAAAAAACATTTTAAAGAGGAATGGTCTGAAGGGGATTTTGTGTTTGTGGATTATAATGAACTTGGAAAAGGCGTATTCCTTGACTTTATGACACGATTAGTTTATATGGGAGAGGAACTTCCTGTAAACGTCTTCCGAAAAATTCGTGGTAAGGGACGGACAGATATAGACAATCATATGCCGATAGATATTTATATTTTAGACAATGCGCCAGATGATGAGAAGAAGCATAAGAGGCTTACGATGTTTATTCAGGGATTGTATGGTCTGGCGATGGGACATCGTGCGTATGTAAACTATGATGAATATAAGACAGAAGATGAAAAACGCCAGAAACTGATTAAAAGAGTTAGTACAATAGGAAAGTACATTCCGCTTGGGTTGATATTCTGGATGTATGAAAGAGCCAGAAGATGGTATGGCAAAAAAGAGGGAAAGGACTATTTTGAATCCAATGGATGGATTTATTGTATTCCATGGCGATTCCCAAAAGAGTGGTTTGCCGAGGGAACGACACTTCCAGTGCATGGTCATATGATACAGGCACCAAAGAATTATGAGGAATTCTTGAAAATGCATTATTGGGATTATATGTCTTTGCCGCCGGAAGATAAGAGAAAACCCAGTCATTCAGAGTGGTCTTCGGGTGTATTTCAGGAGTAGGGCAATATAAAGTAAGAGTTAAGAGGAAAACAGAATGATTCTGCAGAACACAGATAACATACAAAAAGCGTATAAAACAGGATATGTACCGGGTGTTTTTGATTTGTTTCATATTGGACATCTGAACTTGATCCGGCGTTGCAAGGAGCGTTCAGAATATTTGATTGTGGGTGTGCTTACGGATGAATTGGTGGAGTATTATAAGCATAAGCGTCCCTATATTCCTTATCAGGAACGGGCAGAAATTGTTGCAGCACTTAAGTATGTAGATAAAGTGGTTCCAGTTGACTTTAGCAATACAGATAAAATGGATGCATGGAATCTTTATCACTATGATTGTCATTTTTCGGGAAGTGATCACGGGGAAGACTGGAATGAGATCTGTGAAAGACTTCGCGCGGTAGGATCGAATATGGAGTTTTTTCCGTATACAGAAGGCACAAGTTCTACTCAGATTAAGGCCTTGATTCAGACTGAACTGAATCAGAAATAATTAGTAAAGAAGGAAAGAGAGAAAAAACACATGAAAAATAAAAAAAAGTTTCAAATAATTCGATTTGTGTTTTTACTGCTTGTATTAATCGGTTGTGCGGTAATAGTAGTATATCCGTTTGATAATCGGAATCTGGATTTTTATTTTGTGGATACGGATAAAAATGAATATATTGTGTCAAAGAGCAATTATGACATCAAATATGGAGATTCAGAGAATTTTGATATTCAAGGGCTGGAGCAAATTGATCTTGTCCAGATTAAAGTCTATACTAGGTCTATTTATTTAAAAACTTATACGTATGGTGAATTCTGTCGCAATATTACTGAGGTTAAGGATGGTGATATTGAGTGGAATGAGGCAAGCGTTACCCTTAAGGGCAGCGGTGGAATTGCGTTTGTGATTAATGATCAATTAGTAAAAGAATTGCAGGCATTGTCAGCTACTCTCGTTCAAGAGCGAATCATGTTACTTCAGATTTTTATGGTAATCATGGCGTTTGTGTATATTTTAGGGAAAAGTTTTGTTGAGAAAGATACCATAGACAACCATGGTGTTGTAAATGAAACCAGACGTTTTTTGGGAGATATCAAAAAATACGCTTATTATATGATATATTCAGCACAGACAGATTTGAAAGCAGAGGTAGCAAACTCCTATCTGAACCGCTTGTGGTGGCTTTTGGAACCGTTCTTTAATATGATCGTATACGTGTTGGTTTTTGGGCAGATGATGGGTAATAACATCGAAAATTACGCGACGTTTGTCTTTAGCGCATTACTGATGTGGAATTTTTTCAATAAAACGGTTAACTATAGTGTGAAGCTTGTACGTACAAATAAAGACATAGTCACGAAAGTATATATCCCGAAGTTTGTGATTCTGTTGTCGAATATGTTTTTAAATATGTTTAAGCTGCTATTTTCACTCATTGTACTTGTTTGTATGATGCTTGTTTTCCGAGTACAGGTTGGAATCAATCTTTTCTGGGTAATTCCAGCTTATGTAGTTATGATTCTTCTTGCATTTGGTTTGGGAATGATATTTATGCACTTTGGAGTATTTGTAGATGATTTGTCATATGCAGTTGGTATTCTTTTAAATATGCTGATGTTTTTGTCTGGTATTTTTTACGAGGTAAACACAACATTGCCAGAGCCGTTTAACATAGTGATGATGTATTGTAATCCAATTGCGATTGTAATTGACACCATGCGCAATGCTTTGCTGTATAATTACGCTGCTAATTTACTACAGATTGGAATATGGTTCCTTATAGGGATAGTTCTCAGCATTATTGGAATCCATATTGTATATAAGAATGAAAATGCATATGTAAAGGTGGTATAAATGGGAGAAATAGTTTTAGATGTAAATCATGTCAGTATAGATTATAAGAATCTTATGCATATGTCACTACACCAGAGTTTTTTAAACAAAGGTGTAAAAAAGGCAGATATTGTTCGCGCGGTGAATGATGTTTCATTTTCCGTTGAAGAAGGTGAGATTGTTGGAATCATTGGTAGAAATGGAAGTGGTAAGACAACATTACTCCGTTCTATTGCGGGAATATTTCAGCCGGATGAGGGAACGATTGACACAAAAAATCGTAGAGTTTCTCTGATGGCGATTGGAATTGGATTTAATGGAAATAACACTGGGCGTGAGAACATACTGAAGTCGGGGATGCTCTTGGGATGTAAGCCTGATTATGTGAAGGAACATATGGAAGAGATTATCGAATTTTCAGAGTTGGGGGATTTTATAGACCGCCCGGTTCGGACATATTCAAGCGGTATGTATTCAAAGCTTTCGTTTGCGGTGACGGCTATTCTGGATACAGATATTATGTTAGTGGATGAAGTTTTAAGTGTAGGTGATGAGCATTTCCGAAAAAAGAGTTACAAAAAAATGACGGAGCTTATGCTTAGCAATCGAACGGTTTTGATTGTTTCACATGCAACGGACACGCTAAAGAAATTTTGCAACCGTATTATCTGGATTAATGATGGAAGTCTGGTGGAGATTGGTGATACGGATGCTGTTCTTAAAAGGTATGATGAATTTATGAATTTGTAGAGGAACAAACAATTATGGCAAGAGGGAATGACACTAAAGATGTTCAGTGGAAAAATACTATAAATGCTTATAAGGGAATTGCAGCTGTTGCAATTGCATATTTCTATCATTATAAAAATGAATTTGGAGGAGAAAAACCAGGAGTCACACTTTTACAGACATGGAGTGGACACAATTTCCTTTCTAATATTTATTTGTATGGGTATTTAGGAGTAGAGTTATTTTTTGTAATATCTGGGTTTATTATGTATTATGCGTATTTTGCAAAGATACATAGTGGGAGCGTTAAATTTTCTGCGTTCTTCTTTAAAAGGATAAGCAAAATATTTCCGCTTTTCTGGACTACAACAGCAGTAGCACTTGTGGTGCAGCAATACAATTATATGAAGTCTGGAGAATATTATATAACGTGGATTAATGATCTTCATCATTTAGTAATGAATATTTTGGGTCTGCAGGCAATGCCAGGACTTATTTTAGGTCAGTCTTTTAATGCTCCGGCATGGTTTTTAACAGTGATATTTGTCTGTTACGCTCTATTTTATATTTTTACAAAAGCTTTAGATAAAGAAAAGCTGCTATATACCAGTTTTTTTATGGTAATCATAGGAATATGGCTGGTTTATAATGAAGATGTGGTTTCCATGCCCTTTTTAAATAATGCGTTTGGAAGAGGATACCTGGGATTCTTCTGGGGGATTATACTGGCTATAATTTTTGAAAGGTTTGAAGAACGGGGATATGAAAAATCTGTGCTGATTTTTATGAGCATTTTTTCTCTGGGTGTGTGGGGATATGCATTTCATTTTAATTTAGTAGGGAATATTAATACAACATTTTCTTTGTGCGTTTGTACCAGTCTTATAGTGCTTGCCAAAACATCAGTTATATTGGGTAAAATAGCCGGTCTGAAGATTTTCCGCATTTTGGGAAAAGCCTCATTTTCTATTTATTTATGGAATTTTCCGACGGATATGGTTTTTGATTTGATAAATAGAAGATACCAATGCTTTGATTATTCAACTTTAGAAATATGGGGAATCCATTTTGTAATATCTCTTGGTGTGGCTATAGTCTCCTGCTATTTTCTGGAACCGATGTTAAATAGAGTATTTCATAAGATGACTGAAAAATATTTATAATAGTGCTGAAATCATAATTTATCAGATGCTGATTACGGAGGATTGGTTTATGAAGAACAGAAGAAGGCTTTTTATGGCAGGATATGTAATACTTGTTTTTTTGGGACTGTTTATTTTTTTCATAAGAATTCATCCTCTGATAATTTATGATACGGATGATTGGCTGTATGTAGCATATGCAAGAAAGGCAGTTCCGCTCTGGGGTGATTGGAATCCATCAAGGATTTTCCCTGAAATAGTAATGCCATTTATGGCATCACTTGGGATATATTTAATTTATCCATTTACACATGATTATGTTGGTTCTATAGCGTTTATGTATGGGGTTATATTAAGTGTATGCATTACGTTATACGTTTATTTTGTAATGAAAAGCCTGACTGTTAAAATAAAGTTGTCATTGCGATGGTCCGCGTGTGTTTCTGTGGTGTTTTTACTACTTAATTTCCTCATTTTTAGAAGCAGTGATTCAGATAATGTATATATGTTTCACTCCTTTAGCTGTACGAATTATTTTTATTATACAATTCCAACAATATTTAATATTATTATTGTTTTGATACTGATTTTGAAACCTGAACTGGTGAGGGTAGATAGACAAAAGGATGTTTGGAATTACTCATTTATATTATTGGCAATTTATTTGTGTATCTTTTCTAATTTATTTTGTTCTTATATTCTTGCAATATGGGCGGGAGTGCGTGTATTGTTTGAACTATTCGAGCAAATAAAATCCCCAAAAAGAAATATGAAAATCTCGTTAAAAAATATGACGGGTTATTTATTAATTCTAGGATTTTGGTTTATATCCATGATTTATGAGTTGAGTGGAGGAAGAGCGGACAGTTTACAAGAAGGCTCCTATATACATAATTTAATAACCACATTGAAGTTATTTGTCTCCTTTTTGAAGGAAAAATGCAATGGATTATTTGTAGTAATGCTAATTGTGACTGTGTGTATGGCAATTTTCTTCAGTATCAACCGTTCAACGAAAGAGGAGTTTAAGAAGTTATATGTTGAAATTTTTTTGAATTTCATTTTGGCGGTATTATACGTAGTATTAATATGCGCAAAGACATCACCAGATTATATCTGCAGGACAGATGTATTGTTGGGAATATCATTCTGGTTGTTATATGCAATGGTGTTTTGTTTTTCTTATGGGATAAAAAAGAGAGAGAAGATTGCTTTAATAATACCGTTGATGGTTTGTATTATGTTTTTTGAAATCAATGTTTCCGGGAGAACATATAAAGATTCTAATCAGGGAGAAATTGACTGGAACACGGCATATCTTATTGACAATGATATTATTGCTCAAATACAAGATGCTGTTCGCAGTGGTGAGACGGAAATGGAATTATATGTGCCAAAAAGTTTGACAAATGAGGATAATTGGCCGATTGCTTTATATGGAGGAAACCACTTTAGCCAGAGCCTGTATAAGCATGGAATTATATCGCGAATGATAAATATTACACTTATACCAAGCGAAGAGTTTAATCAAAAATATAATATAGATATGTCAGAACAGTAAATATTTGCTATAAAAGCCAAGTGGCATGTGGCAAGAGAAAAATGATACAAGGTAGCAAGCAGTGTATAAAAAAGTATTGAAATCGAAAAGTATTGGAACTCTTTTTTCCATATTGGTGATAGTGGTATCAGGAATAAGTACGGAATTAAGTCTGAGTTCTACGGAGTTACACACTCTTTTTTCGTTAAATATAAAATATATCATTTTGAACGTATTAACATTACAGGTTTTGTATACGATATTGCTGATCATAACAGATAGATTATGGATTTCGGGAATCATTTTTTCGGCTTTCACAGGGATTATATCGCTAGTTAATTATTATACAATTATGTATCATGGACTTCCGTTTTCTACAATGGAGGTGCACAATATAACTACAGCATTAAATGTGATGCATTCATATAAAATAAAGCCAGATTTTATTTCGTTGGCAATCTTTTTGCTGACTGTTGGAATATGTATATTATGTGTAATTGAGAAAGGAAAAGAGATTCACAGAACCAGATTTTCTAAAGAAAAAATAATACGGAATATTATTCTTGTAATAATATCCGTTAGTAGTATGCATTTTGGTTACTTTTCGGCAAATCCCGTAAAACCAGCAAAGGTTGTTGGATGGTCGTGGCAGGAAGCGTACTGTAATTATGGATATGCGGCATGTACAGTTGAAATTGCAGCAAAATCATTTAATGTAATACAGAAACCTGATAATTATGATGAGAAAATTGCTGACGATATTTTGTATGGGGAACAAACAGACAAAGAGATTCTAACAGAATTGGACAATTTGCCGGATATTATTGTAATTCTGAATGAGACTTTTTATGATTTGAGTCTGGGTGCGGATATAGAGACAGATGCGGATTATTTGCAGGAGATACATTCAATGGGAAAACTTGTTTCAGGATATGCCGCAGCTCCATCTGCGGGGGGAGGAACGAATAGTTCTGAATACGAGTTACTGACAAGTAATTCGTTAGAGATTATGCCCAATATTACACCATTTAATGTCCTAAATATGAATGGAGCAGAAAGTGTAGTAAGTTATTTAAATGGATTGGGTTATAAAACGATTGCAGCGCACAGTGGAGCAGGTTCTAACTATTCAAGAAATAGAGTATATGCAGAAATGGGATTTGATCAAATACATTTTTTGGAGGACTTTGAAGAACTGGAGTTTTATCACGATCGGTATTTTGCAGAAGATTTTTCATTATATGATAATTTAATTAGATGGTATGAAGTGCAATGCGAGGATGCAGAACCTATATTTATGTATATGCTGACAATTCAAAATCATGGAGGGTGGAATTTAAATGATTCAGTGTATGATACTGTACATGTGTTAAATGCTGAGAGGGAATACACTGAGGAGATCAATGAATATCTGACATGTATTAAAAATTCTGATAATGCATTTAAGGAACTGACAGAGTATTTTGAAAAGGAGTCAAGACCAGTAATTATTATGATGGTAGGAGATCATTCGCCAAGTTTTATTTCTGATGTATGTGATCCATCAAAAGATAATTTACGACTCTTATTGTGCAGCACACCGTTTTTTATTTGGAGTAATTGGGGGATGGAGGCAGAAGATATGGGCATTTTGGGAATGACCGCATTGATGCCGCAGCTATTAGAAAAAGCTGGTATTCCATTGTCTTCATATTATCAATATATATACGAATTAACAGAAGATGTTCCTGTTTTGACTTGTTATGATGTATACTACGATAAAAATGGGGTTATGCATTATTATACAGAGGATACAGTATATAAAGGTTTAGTAGATACTTATTTTTCGTGTGAGTATGAAAATGTAAAACACCGGTAAAAAGAAATTTATCAGATGTTGATAGTGGAGGATCGCTTGGCAACCAATGAAAAGATCATATTTATTGCAAACTTATTTGAGAATATGTTTTTTATGACGGTTTGTCAGGGAAGAATGTATTGGAGCGAGCGCGGAAGGATTTAGCCAATAAGATCTACAAGAATAATTTCGGGACGTGTCTGTCTGATAATTCGAGAACAGAAGACAAGGGAAAGTACCATTATGTTTCATTATGCAAATTTATCGGATTTTGAATTTGAATTGTTGTGCCGGGATATCATGGAGCGGAAGATCGGCTGTCCGCTTCGCTGTTTTGCGCCCGGAAGGGATGGCGGTGTAGACATTACAGAGACGAAACTGTCAGGAAAACATATGGTGCAGGTGAAACATTATATCGACAGCCCTTACCCCACACTGCTCTCCAGCTTAAAGAAAGAACTCCCGAAGGTAAAACAGAAACAGCCGCAGCATTATTATGTTTGCTGTGGGAAAAAGCTGACAGCACAGAATATTTCTGAGATTTATCAGTTGTTTTCAGATTATATGGATGATGCGGAAGCGGTTGTGGATCTGATGGAGATTGACCGTTTTCTACATAAAAAAGAGAACGCTGATATTCTGGAACGGCATTATAAGCTGTGGCTGGAATCGACCAGTGTTTTAGAACGGCTTGGCAATCAGGATATCGCGATCGACTGTGATGCCTTTTTCTATCAGATTAAAAAGGAACAGAAGCTTTTTGTGAAGACAAAGTATTACGAGGAAGCCAGAAAAATTTTGGAAAACGAGCATATGCTGATGCTGTTGGGGGATCCGGGAGTGGGAAAGACCATGTTGACCAAGATGCTCGCGCTGGCTTTTGCGTCGGAAGGATACCGGATCCGGTATACGACCAATGGGGAACTGGCAGATTTAAAACGCGCACTCTCTGCCGACAGAAAGCGGAAGGAACTGATCGTTCTCGATGACTGCCTGGGACAGCATTATTTTAAAATGCAGGAGACGAAAGAAAATGAACTGCTGGCGCTGGTCAAGTATATCATGCACAATCCGGCCAAGCTTCTGATTATGAATTCCCGTGTTACGATTTTTCACGAAGCAAAGGAACGATCGTGTGATTTCCGGTATTTTATGGACGATGAGAATATAAAAATCCGGAAGCTTGAGATGAATGGCCTGAATGAGGAGGAGAAGGGTTGGATTTTTTATAATCACCTTTATTTTTCGGGAATTCCGGAAGAATATTATCAGAATATTTCTAAGGACAGGCGTTATCGGGCGATAGTCAGACATCCCAATTATACGCCGCGGTTGGTGGAGTTTGTCACCAAAAAGAAAAATTATGAGCAGGCTGCGCCGGATCATTATGCGGCGTTTATTATGGACTGTCTCGAGAATCCCAGAGAACTATGGAAGGATGAATTTACGAGAAAACTGGGACCGGAGGATCGGGCGCTGCTGCTGACACTGTATTCTCTGACGGATACGAGTGTGGAGGAACCGGTTCTGGTACGGGCGTTTTTAAAGCGTCTTTCCGGTCTGGAAGGGATGGATACCACCCGAAACCTGTATGAGGAAGCGTTGAGGCGGCTGACAGATTCCATGGTGCAGCTGATGGAACAGAACGGCAGAAAGCGGATTAGCGTATGCAACCCGTCGATCAATGATTTCCTGAAAAATTATATCCGGGAGAATCCGATGGAGCAGGCAAATATGCCGGCATATGCGACAGAGTATGTGCAGCTGGAGCGGATCTGCCCCGGCTGCGTGGAAGAACTTGTCCGGAATGGGCGGATTTACCAGTATCATTTTCGCATGTTGGAAGCAAAGCGCGGTAAAATTCTTGGAGTTATTTGCGATAACAGCATACGGGATATGTGTCATATGGAGTTCGTGCAGGCATTCCTGGAGGAACCGGGGAGCTGCTATACCAATAAAGGAGATAGAAGCGAAGAAATTTTGTTCGCTTTGCTGCAGAAAAAAATGGACGTGTTCTATCATACAAGAGCGAAACTGAATCAGGAGACGCTGGAAGATTTTCTGATGGAACGGGGACTGTGGGAGTATCAGACGATCGCGCGGGAGGCGAAAAAAACCGGCGGCGAATGGCTGTTTACAAAAAACCGGAAAAGTTTTGTGCGGGGATTACAAAATGCTGTTGAAACGTATGCCAGGGACGTGGATCAGTCGGACTATTATGATGGATATGATGTGAATACAGCGATAGAGGAGAGTACTTTTTATAATGGTGAAGCTCTGGAATGTGATTTTTCAAGTGTAGCATTGGAGTGGGAGGAATACATCCGCGAAGACATTTATAATGAGATCATGGGAATCGTAAATAAATTTCCAGTTGAGATTGCCGCACAGATTGTGTATGATCCCGGAGATGCGGATATCAGTACCAGTTTGATTGAGTCTTATCTGGAAGACTGGACGAAGCCGGATGACTACGACGATGATCCTGGAAGGCTTGTGCCGGGCGGAGATGAAACTGCCGGCGGTGGGGGAATGCTGGATGTGATTTTTCGGGGAAAAAGGTAGCCTGGCTGCTGGCTTTAATGGGAAAGGGAAGCACTTTGTGCCGGAAATGTGAGGAATTTATGGAAAATAAAAATTCTTGCAAAGAAAATTTTGAAATGGTAAAAACAGAGTTGCAGGACATGGAAGCTATTGCGGATTTTTTCTCAAATCCGATGATAAAAAGCGGAATGGAGATGCTGGGTGAGATTCCGGGGATCGGCAGTCTGGCAAAGAATCTTCTGGAACAGGAGGTTGCCGGGTTTCAGAAAAGGAAACGGGAAGAATTCCTAAGTTATATTACAGAGTCGGGGGAGCTGATTGCAAAAAGTGACGTGGCAGATGTCCCGTTTCTCATGGAACTGGCGCGTACGCTGGAGGTATTGAACCGGCTGGCAACCAATGAAAAGGTGCTGTATATTGCCAATTTATTTAAACATACATTTTTGCTGGCAGGGGACAGAGACATTGACCTGTATGAGGAGAATCTGAAACGGCTGGAAGAACTGTCCATCAGAGAAATTACAATTCTGGCAAAATTACATCAATATAAATACAACAATGAAGCATTTTATGAAGATATAAGAAAAGATTGCGGGATCGAAAAAGACGAAGTGAAAAATATCCTGTCCGCTGTCACAAGAACCGGGTTTTGTAAAGAAAAGGTGGGGGCATATCTTGGATATGAAGGAGACATATATTATACAACGCCACTTTTTGAAAGCTTTTTAAAATGCATCGGGGTACGTGCGGAAGAAACAGAAAGTGAGAGAGACGGATGAGATTACGGACAGAGGGGGAAATGAGTAGAAATTTGGCATTAAAATTTCGTGATTTCGCCCAATAGACAATCAAATGTAATTCGGTCTATAATACTCCCATAGGCAGGCACTTCCCACAGAGGAGGTACCCGTGTATGGGAGAAAGTTTTCAAAAACTGAATTTGACAAATGCGTACTTGTTTGCGGCAGCCATGCAGGATGAGGAAATTTGCAGAAATGTATTGGAGATTGCTTTGAATAAGCGGATTTCCAGAGTGAAGGCACACGTAGAGCAGGTGTTATTCCTTGACAGCGAGTTTAAGAGCGTACGTTTTGATGTGTATGCGTCGGATGAGGAAGAAGTCAGCTATGACGTCGAGATGCAGAATGACGATACGAAGAATCTGCCGAAGCGATGCCGCTATTATCAGGCGGAACTGGACGTTACATCTTTACGACCCGGGGAGGATTATCAGCAGTTAAAGCCGGGCTACATTATTTTTATATGTTCGTTCGATCCGTTTGGAAAAGGAAGATGTCAGTATGTGTTTGAAGAGTACTGCAAGGAAGCGGACATTCCGCTTGGGGATGAGACGCAGAAGATCTTCTTTAATACCAATGGCACAGATACGGAGAATGTGACACCGGAGCTGCTGCATTTGTTTGAGTATCTGAAGCAGAGCACAGAGGAAGTAGCTGTCAGACATCAGGATGAGAAAATTCTTAAAATTCACGAAAGAGTGAAATACCTAAAGCGCGATCGGAAATTGGAGGCAGGCTATATGACAATGGAGGAGTATATCCACCAGGAAGCAGAGCGAAGGGCAAAATTGATGGCGGAATCAATGGTGAAGTCAATGGCAGAAACAATGGCAGAGTCGATGGCAGAGTCAATGGCGGAATCGATGGCAGAAACAATGGCAAAGCCGATGGCAAAGTCGATGGCAGAGTCGATGGCAAAGCCGATGGCAGAGTCGATGGCAGAGTCAATGGCAGCATCAAGAGTAGCACAAAACATCCTTGCACTGCTGGAAGATCTTGGAACACTTCCGGATCAAACAAAAGAGCGCATTGCAAAGGAACAGAATGAAGATGTGTTATCTGCGTGGCTTAAGCTTGCAGCACGCGCGGATTCTATTGAAGAGTTTCAGTCTAAAATGTAGAGACAGATCTGTCTCATTCTTAATCGGTATTTTCAACCGATAAAATCTACAAAAATAATTTCGGAAGGTGCCTGCCGTATGAAATAGTGTGGCCCAAGAGATGGTAAAACGGTTTTTGCCTTGTATTTTCGGAATGATTTCGCTATACTTAAAATTGCGTTTAAGCAATACAAGAGTAGAGGAGGAAATGAAGAATGCAGGAGAAACGGGATATTTTTGACCGGATGATGGCTTTGCCGCTGTTGAACATCTTTGAGCCGTTTTATAAAAAAAACAAGGAAGTATTGTTGTATTTGTTCTTTGGTGGGCTGACATTTATTGTCAGCATTGTTACTTATGCAGTTTTTAATGTATCCATGGGAATCAACGAGCTGATTGCCAATGTGATGTCCTGGGTGCTGGCTGTATCGTTCGCGTTTGCAACGAACCGTGTCTGGGTATTTCAGGCACCGACACATACGATCACAGAATTTTTAAGGCAGATACTTTCGTTTTTTGGCGGGCGTGTGGTCACACTGGTGATTGAAGAGATCATTTTGCTGGTATTTATTACCTGGCTGGGCTTTAACAGCATGGTTGTGAAAGTGATTGCACAGGTGATTGTGATTGTGCTTAATTATGTAATCAGTAAGTTTTGGGTATTTACGGATAAAAAGGATTAAGAAAAATAAATGGCGACATATATAATTGGTGATTTTATTAGAGAGACCAGAATACGAAAGGGATATACACAGGAAGAAGTCAGTTATGGCATTTGTACACCAGCATCATTATCTCGCATTGAGAATGGCATGCAGGCACCGGGCAGATATATATTAGATAAACTGATGGAACGTCTTGGTATGGAGAATAGTGTATTTAACGTGTTTGTAAGCAAAGAGGAAATGGAACTTTACGAGCGCGTGCAAGAAATGGTCAGAAATATGGCTGACGGTAATTTTGAAGAATTGGAACGGCAGATTCAAAAGGTTGAAGATATGACAAGGAAAACATCACAATTAGAGCGCCAGTACCTTTATTTTGCAAAGGCTGAATTGTTGCGGCATAAAAAAGGAAAGTCGGAAGAAGTGACGGAATTATTGCTGAAAGCGGTTCATATTACATTACCTCAATTTGATGGGAAAACGCCTTTATATGACAATCTGCTGACGTTTGATGAAATAATGATTATTAATGCCATTGCAGTACAGTATGCAGAAAATCATAAGGAGGAAGATTCTTTAAAACTGGGATATTGGCTGAAACAATACATGGAACAACGAATTCTTGATAGCAGGCAGAAGGCTGCAAAATATCCGGTAATTGTTTATGATATCAGCAATTGGCTTGCTCTTGGTCAACAGTATGAGCAGGCATATAAAGTCTGCAATGAAGGAGTGGCGTTCTGTGTAAAATACGGAAATTTAGTAATGCTTCCGTTGCTGATATATAATAAAGCGTGTTCACTTGCAGAACTGAATCGAAAAGATGAAGCAAAAAAGTATTTTACCCAGTCAGTTACCCTGTTTGAGATAATGAAGCTGGATGAGAAAGCGTGCAGAGCAGCTGACTGGTGCAAATCACATTATGGTATTGAACTTTAATAGCCTTCAATCATGTCGCCAAAGATGAAACATGCATTCACCCCGGCATTTTCTGCAAAGGATGCTGCAACGCCCGGTACGGCGGCTGCGGTGAGAACCAGTGTAAGAGCTGCAATCAGAATCATTTTTTTCATTTGTGAAGTCTCCTTTTCATTTTTTCTTAATAGTAGGAGCACTTACCGACAAAGACCATTCGATCTGACGTAAATTTTTATTTACGTCAGATCGAATGGTCTTTTGGAAAAAATTGGGATAAAATATACACATTTAAGACAAGGCAAGCGGTAAGGTACTGTACAAAGAAAGAAGAAAAGGGGAGTAAACGGATGATAGAATGTGTCATGCTGGATACACTGCCGGAGAAGGCGAATTTAATTTTGAATATTTTGTGGGATCGGAATCATCCGATGTCAGTGACGGAGTTGATAGAGGCGCTAAAGGAGGAATTTTCACTGAGTTGTGAAAAGGAGGAGGTGCAGGACTACCTGCGGTTCCTGTTGGCTTCCGACTATGCAGAAAAGAAGCGCAAAGGACTGAAGGTGCTGTATGCGGCACTTGGATCGGAGTATACCTTATAAGAGTGGTCGGGACACAGTTAGGATCTGACCTTAGAACAGAATAGAGGCGGCCGTTTTTGACTCTTCCCAGATAAGTGGAATTGTGGTATCATAGAACCAGTTTATGTTAATCTATTTACGTTGGGGATAAGGATGAAGAAGAAATACTATTTGGAGGCGGTGCGCATTACGGCGGTGCTCTTGGTGATGTATAATCACTCGGCACCGTTTATGTCGTTTGCGACACAGCATGGCGTACAGTATGCGGTGTCGTTTTTTCTTTCACTGGTTTGTAAGGCAGCAGTACCGTTGTTCTACATGGTTTCCGGTGCACTCCTGCTTGGGAAAAATGAAAGCTTTGGGGAACTTGCGCGGAAGAGAATTCTGCGTATTGTGGCGGTGATTGTTATTTTTTCACTGCTGTATTACCTGAAATTTGCTGTGCGGGGACAGGCATCGGTGACTCCGATCCGTTTCCTGCTTGGATTGCCGTTTGATGTGGCGTTTCTGCCATACTGGTATCTCTACAGTTATCTTGGAATTCTTGTCAGTCTTCCTTTTTTGCGCCCGTTGGCGCAGAATATGCCGAAAAATGCATTCTGGTATCTGATTGCGCTGCAGATTGTAACGGAGTCCTTGCAGATTACACTCGGTTTTTTCGGATACCATACGCTCTGCGGTTATTTCAGCGTGGCGGGAGTATTGCAGACGACTTTGTTTTATCCGGTGATCGGGTTTGGCTTGGACCGGTATCTGGAGGAACAGTCGTTTTTCAGCTGGAAAAATGTACTGCGCAATCTGGCTTTTCTGGCTGTAGTGGTAATCACCTGGCGGCTGGTATACCGGGACTGGCAGACGAATGGAGGCACTTACCGGGAGATGTATCTCGGTGTGTGGATGCCTCTTATCACGCTTGTGATTTTTGTTGATTTGAAGCTTTTGTTCCAGAGAGAGGATCTCCCGGGGGAACTGAAGCGCTTCCTGTCAACCGTTGGCAGCTGTGTGTTCGGAGTGTACCTTCTTGATGGATTTATCGGGGCGGGCGGCCGCATGGATGTGATTTATCAGAAATTTATGCCGTATATCGGATATCTGCCGGCATTCCTGATTGAGATTTTTGTGCTGTTTTGGCTTCGCGTGGCATTGACATTGGTTATGAAGAAGCTGCCGGTGTTCCGCAGATTATTGTAACATACGAAAGGAAAATAAAATGTTGATTTCACTAATTGTTCCTTGCTACAACGAGCAGGAAGCATTGCCGATTTTTTATGAGGAGTCCACAAAAGTTCTTGCGGGGATGGATTGTGAATATGAGTTTTTGTTTGTCAATGACGGGTCAAAGGATGCGACATTGTCAATCTTAAAGGACTTGGCAGAAAGAGATGAACACGTTACCTACCTTTCCTTTTCGAGGAATTTCGGTAAAGAAGCGGCGATGTATGCCGGGTTTACGAATGCGAAGGGGGATTATGTTGCAGTGATGGATGCGGATATGCAGGATCCGCCGGCACTTCTGCCGCAGATGCTTGCACTTCTTACATCCGGAGAGTACGACAGTGTGGCGACACGCAGGGTGAACCGCGAGGGAGAGCCGCCGATCCGCAGCTGGTTCGCAAGACAGTTCTACCGTATCATCAACCGGATCTCCGATGCGGATATCGTAGACGGTGCCCGCGATTTCAGACTGATGAAGCGGGAGATGGTGGATGCGATCGCAGAGATGGGAGAATACAACCGCTTTTCCAAGGGAATCTTTGGATGGATCGGGTTTAGGACATACTGGCTTCCATATGAAAATGTGAACCGTGTGGCGGGAGAGACAAAGTGGAACTTCTGGAAGCTGTTAAAATATGCGATTGATGGCATTATCAATTTTTCGCAGGCACCGCTTGCCGTGGCATCCTGGTTCGGCATGGGGATGACGCTGCTTTCTTTTATTGCGGTGATCTTTATCGTGGTGCGCAAGCTGGTGTTCGGAGATCCAGTTACAGGCTGGGCATCGACGGCGTGCATCATCACGTTCATCGGCGGCGTACAGCTTTTCTGCATGGGAATTATGGGGCAGTATATTGCAAAGACTTACATGGAGGTAAAGCAGCGCCCGCATTATATTGTTGCGGAGAGCAACCGTGCCGAAGTGACTCGGATTAAGTAGAAAAAGGGCTTTTACAGCGTCCTGAGATATGGTAGAATGAAACCAGATATATCCGCAGATCTGACTGCAGATATATTCCAGTAGAAAATAAAGATATTGAGAGGTAGACATTAGTGAAGAAGAGAGCAGTTACATTATTGACACTGCTTGCTGTATCCGCCAGCCTTATGGCATGTGGAGGAAGCGATGCCACGGAGAGCAGCGCGGAGAATGACGCAGAGCAGATTGAGGCAGAGGTAACAGGGCAGACGGAGAATGCGGACACAGAGGAAGAGGAGGTTCTTCCGGAAGGAAAATATCGCAGTGAGCTGACGAATGAGCTGATCGACGACAGTCTGAAGGATCAGCGCCCGATTGCTGTTATGGTAGACAACGAATCCATTGCACTTCCGCATTATGGCTTGTCACATGCAGATGTGGTATACGAGATGATGAACAGCACGCTGAACGGACGTATCACACGATTCATGGCGCTGTTTAAGGATTATGAGAGTGTGGATCAGATTGGAAGTATCCGCAGTGTCAGACCGACGAACGTGATACTGGCTGCAGAATGGAATGCCATCATCTGTCATGACGGAGGTCCGTTCTATGTGGATGAGTATTTGGACGAGGCATGTTCTGATCATTTCAGCGGAACATTTTCGCGTGTGGATAACGGTAAGTCCAGAGAATATACAGAGTATATTCTTTCCGGGGACATGGACAAGAACTTCTCCAGCTCCGATGTGTCAAAGGACTATACTTCCTATTATGAGGGAGCACATTATCAGTTTGCGAATGAGAACAACCCGGTTGATCTCGGGACATCTTATCCGGATGATGCGATTGATGCGAATATGGTAGATCTTCCATTCCCGCACAACGGATCTTATCTGGAGTACAATGCGGATGATCAGCTTTACTATTATTCCGAGTACGGCAAAGCCCATGTAGATCCAGGCAATGACAACGCACAACTGTGCTTTAAGAATCTTCTGATTCAGAGCTGCGGCTATACACAGTATGACGAACACGGTTATATGATCTTTGACTGCATCAGCAGTGGTTACGGCTATTACGTCACAAACGGCAAGGCGCTCTATGTATCATGGAAGAAGACCAGCATGACGTCTCCGACACGTTATTATGACGCGCAGGGGAATGAGATTACGATCAATACCGGAAAAACCTACGTTGCATTAGTACCTGTCGATGACTGGGAAGATCTGGTGATTGAATAAGTCGGGTAAAGGATAGAAAGATGGAAGAATTTTTAAGTTTTATAGCGGACATATTGGAAGTAGATAAGAATACACTGACACTGGAGACATCCCAGGATGATGTGGAGACATGGGATTCCCTCATGCAGCTTCGTCTGCTCGGTGAGATCGAGGCAAAATACGGTGTTATGATACCGATGGAGCGGATCTCTACGATCAAGAAGCTGAACGATTTTTATCAATATATAAAGGAATCATAAAATGCGGCTATCAATTTTGTCCAACGTGAATCTGGACATGCTGTCCGGACTTTTAAAAAAAGAGAACGAAGTATTTCAGACAGACGGGTATGGAGAGTGGATCACGTATGCACTTAAAAGGGATGAGCGTCTGGCGGCGTTTGCACCGGAATGTCTGTTTTTACTGCTGGATGGAAATGCCCTGTTAGAAGGGTGCCAAGATATGGAAAGTGTGAAGACGGTCTTAGACCGCTCGGAGCAGTATATAGAGAAGCTGGCGGAGAATTACTCTGCCAGCTATCTTGTCGTATCGACCATTGATGTCCGGTCGGAACATATCGGCGCGGGAGATGCAAGTGATCTGGCACAGGCAGCCGGCGCCTGTTGGGATACGCTTCTGACCGGGCTGGCGGAGCGGCAGAAAAATATTCACCGTTTTGAACTGCGGCGTCTGATCGAAGATTATGGAAGAAAACAGTTTTATTCCGCAAAATTCTGGTATATGGGTTCCATTCCTTACGATATGAAAGCGCTTCATCTGCTCGCGGAGGAGATGCGGCATGTGATGGCGAGGTTGGTGCGTGTTCCCAAGAAAGTGCTGGTTCTCGATCTGGATAATACCCTCTGGGGTGGTGTGATCGGCGAGGATGGACCGGAAGGAATTGTGCTCGACAGTGCACACGAGGGAGCTATCTATCAGGATACCCAGAAACAGATCAAAAAGATGCAGCAGCAGGGAGTGCTTTTGGCGATCGCGTCCAAGAATAACAGCGAGGATGTGCAGAGTGCATTTCGTGAGAATCCACATATGATCCTGAAGGAATCAGATTTTTCTGCGATCTATGCAGACTGGAATCCAAAGCCCGTCAATATTGGGAAAATAGCGGAGGAATTGAACCTTGGTCTGGACTCGTTTGTCTTTGTGGACGACAATGAGGCGGAGCGCGAAGCGATGCGGATCCAGCAGCCGGAAGTGACAGTCGTGGATTTCCCGACAGACCTTACGACGCTGCCGGCGGTGATGGCAGAAGTCTATGAGAACTATTTCTTCACATGGCATCTGACAGACGAAGACAAGGCAAAGACCATGCAGTATCAGCAGGAACGCGAGCGGAGAAAAGAACGTGAGAGCGCGGTATCCTATGAAGATTACCTTCGGTCGCTGCAGACGACGATCCGGCTGGCACCGGTAAACGACAATACCAGGGAGCGCGCCGTGCAGCTGATGAACAAGACGAATCAGTTTAATACCTGTACACTGCGGATGGATGAACTGGCACTGGAGTATTACCTTGGCGAGGAGGGAGGTCATCTGCTGATGGCGGAAGTCTCCGACAAGTATGGAAACAGCGGATGGGTGAGTGAATTTTTGTATCATCAGGACGGCGATACGGCAGTGATCGACAATTTTCTTATGAGCTGCCGGGTGATGGGACGCAAAGTCGAAGATGCGATCCTGGACGCCGTACTTAAGAAGCTTCAGGCAGATGGAATCACCAGGGCGACGGCGGCATACAAAAAGACGGCGAAGAACAAGCCGGTTGAGGCGTTGTGGGAGCATCTGGGATTTACACAGGTCTCCGGGGATGAGGAGCAGAAGCAGTACGAGCGAAAGCTTACCTCGCTTCCTGAGACAGAGCAGATTCATACTGTGGTCTGGGATGTGTAAGATGGTGTCGCAGCGATCAGAATAGAAAACAGCGCGTAGATATTTCGCGCGGCAGAATGGAGAGAGAGATGGCAACAAGTTTTTATTCGGAAGAAGAATTACAGCAGATGGGATTTGCCCATGTGGGACATGATGTGATGATCAGCCGTAAGGCAAGCATTTACGGTGCCTCCAATATCTGGATCGGCAATCATGTGAGAGTGGATGATTTCTGCGTGCTCAGCGGTAAGATTACATTCGGGAATTATATCCATGTGGCGGTTACCACGACATTGTTTGGCGGAACGGCAGGCATTACATTTGAGGATTATACCGGGATTTCATCGCACTGTGCAGTTTATGCCGCATCGGACGATTACTCGGGAGATTTTATGACGAATCCGACGGTTCCGGAGAAGTTCACGAATGTGATTGAGGAACCGGTTGTGATTAAAAAGTATTCCAACATCGGAGCTGGCTGCATCATTCTGCCGGGTGTTACGATTGCGGAGGGATGTGCACTCTGTGCGATGACGTTGGCGACGAAGGATACGAAGCCGTGGGGAATCTATCTGGGATACCAGTGCATCCGCATCAAGGAGCGAAGCCAGAAGATGCTGGAACTGGATATATCGGAACTGGAAGCCGACTAGGCTTCCACCAGTTCCAGTAATCCGATTTGGAGATGATACAGGAAAGCAACGCGCCTGCCGCCGAAAGCACATGCGGGAGCGGGCGGGATTGTGAGAAGAAAACGCTTTTGCTGCAACTCCTTGATGTCATCCTCAAAACGGCTGCTTGTATAGCAGATGTGATACGGTGTGTTCCCACTCTTCTTTAACGTGCCGTCGACCGGCGAAGGAAGTGCGGGATCGAGCGGCGATACCAGCTCGATGCGGTAATCACCCAGACGACCGAACGAAATAAAAATATTGCGGTCCGTATCGTTTACGACCGGATCAAAAACATAACCGAGCTCTTCAAAAGCCTGTCTGGATGCGTCAATATTTTTGACTGCATATCCAATGTGATCTACATTCATGATGTTCCCTCTTATTCTTTAAAATCAAATACAGCCGTCTACCAGTAGCAGCCGTTATCCAGTTTGTTTGCAAAGCGTTTGCTCGGCGCTTCGGTCTTCGGTGCGCGCACCCAGTATTCATTATAATACTTGCTGTAGGGCGGGTAGTTGTCCCAACGGGAGCCTTTGATGCCGAACAGAACCTGAAGGGCACCGCCGTACTGGATCGCCTGTTTGCCGGCGCGCTTGAACATGCAGGCAAGATCGAATCCGAAGGTGCTGCAGCTAAGCAGGGCAATGTCAAAGTCAATCTTCATCGCCTCGTCGTAGAGATACTGGAGAGCGTCAAACCAGGTGTCGAAGTCATCGTCCTCCCTGTCTCCGCTGAACCATACGGATTTTAATGTCTTAAGCTCAAAAGAAGGAAGCATTTTCCTGCCCTCATAGATCTTGTCGATCTTCGGGTACTGTTCCCGGATGGTATCCACGAAAGGACTGATGACAAGCACTTTTTTTCCTTCTAACGCCATCGTCCACGGCACATCATAGAGAATCGTCTCGATCTGTTCGAGACGGATCAGGCGGGAATTCTGGCAGTAGGAGCGGATCAGATATTCTTCCATCGGATGATCCTCAAAATATGCCATGATATCGACGTCCCTGCAGTCCTCTTTGGTGAGATTGACCCACCGGGAGATCTCGTCCATGTCCTTGTGGAACAGCGTGTACATGTTGCTCTGATGGAGTCTGTCGTGGTGAAACAGCTGGTATTCGTCAAACAGCTGCATCAGGGTGAACTCGGCGCTTCCGAGACGGCACAGAGCGAACGGCTTGCCGCTTGTAATCATCTCCTTGATCAGATGGTTGGCCTCCTCGTCGGAAGGCGGCATTTTCCCGAGAAACTTTGTGTGCATGATGCTGTACATGCCACCGCGCTTGGCGCGGAACTTATGATGCAGATGTTTTAAGTAATAGCGCAGATATAAGAATCGTTTTTTCATAAAAACCTCATATTAAAGCAAAAATAATTTGTTGTGCGGATCAGTCCATCGAAATAAACCAGTGAACAATCCGCTGGCCCATACGAACAAGCCGTGCACCGCAAGCCTGCAGAAAGGCGGCGATGATGCCGGTCAGCCACGGCTCGATTCTTCCGATCGTCAGCTTGCGCAGCTCATTGCAGACTGCGGCAAGCAGCATGACGAGGAGCACATAGCCGCAGACAACGAAGAACAGATACCACTGGCCGGAAAATGCATTCAGATCCAGATAGCGTCCCAGCAGGCTGCGGATGACCTGATCCAGCACATAGATGGCGAGCACATTGGTCGCCGCACGGTTGATGATCCGGCTCTGCAGCGAGAACTCACGGAAGAGCAACAGCAGCAGAACAGCGGTAAAAATAATAAAGATCGAACAATCCCGCGAAAAAGTGCTGTAGATGACACCCTGATGCAGGGTCAGCGCTCCGTCGGCGCAAAAGATGAGCGCCGTGGATCCTGTAATTCCGAGGAGCAGCCGCTTTTTGGAACAATGCCCGGTGTGATAGCGCGCCAGATAGCGTCCCAGCAGATAGATCATCACAAAATGTGCAAGTCCCTTGCCCGCGTCCTGCATCACATCGTAGGTTGTGAGCGTTGGAATCAGGCTGAAGACGAGCAGCAGTAAAAGAAGCAGTCTGCGAAAATGCTCTCTTTCCAGCCGTTCTGCCATCTGATTGAGAAACGGTGCCAGGATGCAGAGAACAAAATAGCAGGTGATGAACCAGTAGCGTCTCGACAAGACCGGAATGCAGGACTTGATCAGATCCTTGCTGCCGAAATCGCCGAGTGCCACAGTGCCGACCACCGTGAAGAAGATCACCATCAGGTCTAACCCGATCAGCTTCTTTAAGTCAAAACGTATGCCGAAATAGCCCGAAAGCAGGATGAAACAGGTAACGCCGGTGTTGAACAGGGAGTTGGCAAAGACGTTCGCCAGCATGTTGCCGGGCGAAGCGGCAGTGTCAATTCCTGCAAACGTGTGCATTACCAGGATTCCGAAGATGCAAAGCAGGCGCAGCAGCTCAAAGTTGGAAGAACGTTCATGCTTCATGGTGTGATCTCCTGTCAGTTGTTGGAAGCCTTGCTGGCCTTCTCGGCGCGGCGGATTTTGATGCGCTGCTGGAACCTGGTGTTCCCGTGCTTGATGTCCGCAAGATGACCGCGTATGGTGAGCAGATAGGTGTAGAATCTGGCGCCGAAGGCATAATCCTGGTGCTCATAGATTCCTTCCATGAAGATCTTGGTAACGCCTACGAAATGAAGGCATAACAATCCGGTCTTCTGGTGTCCGTCCAGGGTGTAGCAGTAAGGCTTTCCGTCTTCCCAGTGCAGCTTCTTGACGCCGAGACGGCGGTTGAACTCATACTGTCCTTCCAGATATCCGTCCGGAAGCCCGATCGAGTTGTCGAAGACGCAGTGGTCTGCATCGTCCATCAGAAGATTTAAGAATTCACCCTCAGGAAGAGTCTTTACCCACAGATAAAGCAGTGACATTTCTGCAACACCGCCGTAGATCTGGTATTTCTGGTGGATATTCCATTTTTCCATCAGGACATCCATGTGGTTCTTGTACATATCGATACAGTAATCCGTGAATTCGATCAGTCCCTGCCTGGTAAAATAGGCAACACCTGCGCAGACCTTCCATTTGTAGCCGTTGCCTTTCCAGAGGACGGCAATGTCCTGCTCCAGAGGGGATTCAGCTGCCATCTTGCAGTGGCGGAACGGCTCGTAAGTGCTGACATTCGTATAGAGAAGAATATCACTGTCCATAATCACGCAGTTGTCGTATCCATAGCGGTCAAGATATTCCAGAATGAGAAAGAAACGCCGGAAAATGCCTTCCGCCCATGCCTGTGGATAAGGGGAGAGGTTTTTGAAAACACTGTGGAACTCTTTCCATTTGTCTGTGATGAAATCGTTGGCATCGTGCCAGTCGTCGCACCAGTCCTTATTGTACTGGTCGCCTAAAAGTACGACTTTTTCGTTGTACTTTTTTGCCTGTGCGATGCAGTATCTTAAATATTCCTGATTCTTTTTGCCACCTGTCTGCGGTTTTTCACCGGTCTCATGGTGTACAATAACGGGAATGATATCCGACATAATAAGTCTCCTTCTCATATAATATTGATCAATCACCAGTATCTTCTATTATATCGTAGCAAAAAAGCGTGTCAAGCAATGATTGCGGATTGCGCCCGTGGTTGACAAGGAATGTGTTTGAATTTATGATGGTATAAGAAAATAAGGGGGTCTACGCAATGAATGACAGAGTGGTATGCGTAATGTCTGTTGGCGCAGGAAAATATAGAAAACAATACGAACTGGTGCGGGACAATCTGATGGCTTATGCGAAGAAGTGCCATGCGGATTTTCGCTTTATAGACGACTATATTGATAAGGATAAGAAGCGGGATATTTATTCCCAGAAGCTTTTGATACCGGACTATCTGCGGGAATACGAGCAGGTGCTTTTCCTGGATCTGGATATCATCATCTCACCGGATTGCCCGGATATTTTTGCACTTATGCCGGAGAATATCGGACTGATGGCGGAGGTCAATCCGCGCTCGTCCGCGCGTTTTCGCAAAATCTATGCGGACAACGAGCGCATTTTAAACGAGACGGTGGAGGATTATTTTACGTCGCGCGGGTTTGCGGCGGCGGAGGGTCTGGTCGGTAATATCAACGGTGGCGTGTTATTGTTCCGTCCGCGCCTTGTCGCCGATCTGTTCCGGGATTACTACATGTCGATGAAGAGCCAGGGCGAGAACACGGCGTTTGAGGAAGCGCCGATGGCATATTACACCCAGACGAAGGGACTGTTTCTGGAACTGGATTACCGGTTTAACTGTATGCCGTATTTTGAGATCGGCAATCCGTACGCGGACAGGCTGTATGCTCTTCATCAGAACCGGCTGTACGGAAAAGCCGAGCATGTCCTAAGCCGGCTTACGGGAGAGAAGCATATGCTGCTTCTCGGTGCGCACTACAAGCTGATCCGCCGCCTGTTTGACGACGGCGCCTACATCGTGCACTTCGCGGGCGGATACTGGAACACACATTTATATAGGAAGTGTATGAAACATCTGTGGCGCTGAATTTCTTAAGAAATCATTAGAAATGCGCCGAAAATGGCGCAAAGATTGACAAGAAGTTGCATTTTTATTATCATGACAGGGTATCTATTTCTGAAAATGCAGGATAGGACTGCCCCCGCAGAGAACTGCGGGAGAGGAAAGGCGAAAAAATGAGCAGAATATTGGTAACACGTTCTTCCATGCCGGAGTATGAAGAATATATAGAAGAGATTAAGGATATCTGGGACAGCCACTGGCTGACGAATATGGGGGCGAAGCACAATGAACTGGAAAAAGAACTGGAAAAGTATCTGAAGGTGGATCATGTTTCCCTTTTTTCCAATGGACACATGGCGCTGGAGCTTCTGATCCAGGCATTGCATCTGACGGGGGAAGTCATTACCACGCCGTTTACGTTTGCGTCCACAACACATGCGATCGTGCGGAACGGGCTGACGCCGGTATTCTGTGATGTGAATCCGGAGGACTACACGATGGACGTCTCCAAGATCGAGGCACTGATCACGGACAAGACCAGTGCGATCATACCGGTGCACGTCTACGGCAATCTCTGTGATGTGGAGGCGATCGAGGCGATCGCCAAAAAGCATCATCTGAAAGTGATTTACGATGCGGCGCATACGTTTGGCGTTACGTACAAGGGACGCGGTGTGGCGACGTTCGGGGATGCGTCCATGTTCAGCTTCCACGCAACGAAGGTGTTCCACACGATTGAGGGCGGCGCTGTATGCTTTAACGGAGAGCAGAACGGACTGAAGGAGGACCTGTACGGTCTTAAGAATTTCGGAATCCGCAATGAGGTCGTTGTGGATGCGGTCGGCGCTAACTCCAAGATGAATGAATTCCAGGCGGCGATGGGACTTTGCAATCTGCGGCATCTGGATGGAGAGATCGAGAAGCGCAGCCGTGTGGTGGCGCGCTACAGAGAGCATTTAAGCGGTGTGCCGGGAATCAAGCTGGTACAGCCGCAGAAGGATGTAAAGCCGAACTATGCCTATTTCCCGGTGGTGTTCGATGAGACAGTGCTCGGATACGGCAGGGATGATATTTATGAGATGTTAAAGCAGCATGATATTTTCACCAGAAAATATTTCTATCCGCTGACAAGCGAATTTCAATGTTACAGTGACAGATATGATGCGAAGGATACGCCAGTGGCGCTTGAGACATCAAAGCGCGTGTTGACACTGCCGCTCTATGCGGATCTGGATCTTTCGGATGTGGACCGCATCTGTGAACTGATTCTGGGGTATCGGGCATGATTATTGTAAAAATCGGTGACGGCATGGGCAACCAGCTGTTTAATTACGCGTGCGGATATGCGGCGGCGCAGCGGGAGAATGACACGTTAAAGCTGGATACTTCCGAGGCGGACAATTCCACCCTGCGCGATTTTGAACTGGATAAGTTTCATTTGAAGTATGACGCGCGGGAGAGTTTTCCGAACCGGACGGTTTTTCAAAAAATTTACAAACGTCTGCGGAGAGATTTCAAGTACCGCGTCATCAAGGAGCGGGATCTGCATGCGGTGGATCAGAGAGTCTTCCAGAAAAAGAGATTCCGCAACAAATATCTGCACGGTTACTGGCAGCATACAGGTTATTTTGAACCTTATTTAAAAGAGATTACAGATATGATGACGCCTGCGTACGGGCAGAGTGAACTTGTGAAAAAGCTGTGTGCGGAATTTCAGACGACGGACACCTGTGCTGTGCATGTGCGCGGCGGAGATATTGTGGGTCCGGGGAGAGCTTTCTTTGAGCGGGCCTTAGTGCGCATGGAAAAGGAGCGTCCGGGGCTTCGCTATCTTGTGTTTACCAATGACAAGGAGGCGGCGAAGGAAGCGCTCGAGGGAGAACATACAGAGCGGAAGATGACCTATATCTCCGAACTGGGAGCGTTTTCGGATATCGATGAATTTTTCCTGATGGCGGCGTGCCGTCACCAGATCATATCAAACAGTTCGTATTCCACCTGGGCGGCTTACTTGAATCCGAATCCGGAAAAAGTAGTGATTATGCCGGAATATAAGGGCTGTGAACAGATACGTTTGAAGGAGTGGATTGTTTTATGAGTTTGGTAAAGAGCGTCTTTAAGGTGTTTGATGGAAAGCAGAAGAGAAAGCTGTTTGGTATGGCATTTCTCATTCTGATCAATTCGGGAGTCAGTCTGCTCGGCGTGTCCGTGCTTCTGCCGTTTATCCAGGCGGTGACAGCGCCGGAGGAACTGCTTGCGAACCGCTATGTGGCGGCATTTTACGAGTGGATGGGGATGGAGAATCCCAACGAGCTGATCACGGCGATAGCGATCGGAATTGTCATTGTCTATCTGGCAAAAAATGCGTTTATTATTTTTATGAATAATATGCAGTATCGTTTTTCCTACTACGGGAAAAGGGAGATGCAGGATCGTCTGATGAAGTACTATATCAGCAAGGACTATACGTTTTTCCTGAACCATAACAGTGCGGAGCTGATGCGCGACATCAACAATGATCCGGAGATGTTCTATGCAGCGGTATTAAATATGCTGCAGCTGGCAGCGGAACTGTGCACAAGCACAATTTTAATTATCTTTCTGGTAGTGACAGATCCGATTATCACGCTGGGTGTGGCACTTGCGATGATGCTGATGGTGCTGCTTTTCATGAAAAAGTTAAAGCGCACGCTGGCGCGCTTCGGTGATGAGCGCCGGAAATACAATGCGAACATTATTCAGTGCATGCAGCAGGCATTCGGCGGAATCAAGGAGATCAAGATTGCAAACCGTGAGAGTTATTTTGAGGAAGAGTTCCGCAAGCAGAACGGACTTTACACCTACGTCATCAAGCAGAATGCATTTTTAAGTTCCATCCCGAAGCCGGTGATGGAAGCGTTATGTATTGCGGGTCTGATGATCACGATTGCGGTCCGCATCAATATGACAGAGTCCGATCCGACCCATTTTGTCGGCGTGCTTGCCGTATTTGCGGCTGCGGCGTTTTACCTGCTTCCTTCTGCCAACAAAATGTCGGAATACTTAGCGTCGATCATTCACAACGGCGTCGTGATCCACAAGATCGGCGAGGAGTACACGAAGATCCGCGATCTGGAGATTGATCTTTCCGAGGAGCGCGATTATCCGGCGATGGCACTTGAGCGTGAAATCCGCGTCAGCGATATGACGTTTACCTATCCGGAGATGGAGGAGCCGGTATTGTCCCATGTGAATGTGACGATTCCAAAGAACAGCTCGGTGGCGTTTATCGGACCGTCTGGAGCGGGCAAGACCACGATGGTGGACCTGATCCTCGGGGTGCTAAAGCCGCAGGAGGGACAGATTACATTGGACGGTGTCGATATCAGCACATCGTACCGCGGATGGCACGATAAGATCGGCTATATTCCGCAGACGATCTACATGCTGGATGATACGATCCGCAACAATATTGCATTTGGAAAAAAAGAAGGAATCAACGACGAGGATGTCTGGGCAGCACTGCGCCAGGCACAGCTCGATGAATTTGTGGAGTCGCTCGAGGAGGGGCTTGACACGGTGATCGGTGAGGCGGGTGTGCGTCTGTCCGGCGGACAGCGTCAGAGAATCGGAATTGCGAGAGCTCTGTACCGCAAGCCGGAGGTGCTGGTGCTCGACGAGGCGACGTCTGCACTGGATACGGAGACAGAGGCGGCGGTTATGCAGGCGATCGACAGTCTGCAGGGTAAGATGACGATGCTCATCATTGCGCACCGCCTGTCGACCATCAAAAACTGCAACATTGTATACAAGGTGGAGAACGGAAGCGTAACTGTTCAGGACGCGCAGTAGAGAAGAAATGAGGGAAAATATGATCATTATTGAACCGTGTGCAGGACTTGGAAATAAGATGCTTGGCATGTCCTCGGCTTATGCGGTGGCACAGAAGTTAAACCGTGAGCTGATCGTCATGTGGAAGCGTGAGGTTGGCTGTAACGTAAAAGCAGAAGAACTGTTTGATCTCCCGTTCCGTGTGATCGAGATCAGCGAGAACGGATATTCCAAGGAGCCGGTTGCACATTTCAGAGGGAATCAGTTAAAAAAGAAATGGCGCGCGAAGGCAGACCGTTTTTTGGAGTGCGGGGATGTGGAAGCGATCAAAAAGCAGAAAGGCTACGAGGGACTGCTTGCAGTCATTGAGAAGGAGCCGGTCATCTACATCAAGTCCTTCGGACCGCTCTGTGAGCTGGATGCGGCAAGCCTTGCCTTTTTAAAGCCGAGCGCGGGCATTCTGCAAAAGGGAGAACCACTGTTTTCCCAGCTTGGCGCAAAGACGGTGGGGGTGCATGTCAGACGTACCGATCACACCGAGGCGATCGCCAACAGTCCGCTGTCGCTGTTTGCGGATAAGATGCGGCAGGAGATGACGGAAGTGCCGGGGACGGACTTTTTTGTGGCGACGGACGATGAAGGGGTGAAGCGCGAACTGCGGGAAGCACTGCCGGACGCAAAGCTCATCTTCCATGATTCCGGTATCATTGACCGCAATTCCAAAGAGGGAATCTGCGACGCTTACATCGAGATGCTGGCGCTCTCCAGATGCCGGAAGATTCTCGGAAGCTATAACAGCACATTCAGCCTGCTTCCGTCCTATATCGGCGATATACCGCTTGAGGTTGTAAAGAAGGATTAAATTTATGATAGAGATGAAATGCTGTGACATACTGGGCACCCGGATTCTGGTGACCAATATGGCGGATACAGTGGAACGAATTGAACATGATATGGAAGAATTGCGCGGAAAATATATCTGCGTGGGCAATGTCCATACGACGGTGATGGCGCATGACGATGCGCATTATCATGAGGTACAAAAGAGTGCGGCGTTCGTCCTTCCGGACGGAAAGCCGCTTTCCGTGTATAGCAGAAAACACGGTTTCCCGGAGGCGGAGCGCGTGACAGGTCCGGATCTGATGCTGGAACTGTTCGCAAGAGAGAACGGATTAAAGCATTATTTCTACGGCGGATCGCCGGAGACATTGCAGATGTTAGAGCAAAAGCTTAAGGAGCGCTATCCGCATCTTCAGATTGCGGGGATGGTATCCCCGCCGTTCCGCAGCTTAAGTGAGAAGGAAGATGCGGCTGAGGTTGAGAAGATCAATGCGTCCGGCGCAGACATCATCTGGGTCGGACTCGGGGCGCCCAAGCAGGAAAACTGGATGTACGATCACAGGGATAAAGTCCACGGCGTGATGATTGGCGTCGGCGCCGGGTTTGACTATCATGCCGGCAACATCAAGCGCGCGCCGATGTGGATGCAGAAGTTGTCTTTAGAGTGGCTGTACCGCCTGATGCAGGATCCGAAGCGACTGTTCAAGCGGTATCTTGTGACAAATACGCGCTATTTATGGCTGACCAGAACGAAGAGACAGTAACGAGAAGAAGGAGGCAGCATTCGTATGTGTGGAATCTACGGTGTAATTAACAGAAAAGTGAGACGGGAACAGGCGATGGAGTGCCTGGATACGATGATACATCGTGGACCGGACGGATTTGGACTGTGGCAGGAGGATGGTGTGACGCTCGGTCACAGAAGACTGGCGATCTTAGATCTCTCCAGCGCCGGAAGCCAGCCGATGTCCTACGCCAATGAGCGCTACTGGATGACGTTTAACGGTGAGATATACAATTTTATCGAAATCCGGGAAGAACTGCAGCACAAAGGCTACACGTTCCGCGGAAACAGCGATTCGGAAGTCATCATGGCGGCGTACTGCGAGTGGAAGGAAAAATGCGTGGACCGCTTTAACGGAATGTGGACGTTCGCCATCTGGGACAGACAGGAAAAGAGCCTGTTTCTCTCCAGGGACCGTTTTGGCGTGAAGCCGCTTTACTACACCGAGTTCCCGGACGGAGGATTCGCCTTTGCATCGGAGATGAAGGCGCTTCTCCCGCTGCTTGAGAAGGTGGAACCGAACAAGGAGATGTTCGACCGTTATTTTGCGGACAATCATTATGAATCCCAGCCGGAGTGCCTGATCAAGGGGATCAAGCGATTCCCGGCTGGAAGTTATGCGTGGATTCGCAATGGAAAAACAGAGATCACACGCTTCTGGAACACACTGGATCATCTGATCGAGGTGCCGGATACCTACGAGGAGCAGGTAGAGCAGTTCCGCGAGCTGTTTTTGGATGCCTGCAAGATCCGCATGAGAAGCGATGTGACTCTGGGAACCGGACTCAGCGGCGGACTGGATTCTTCCGCCACCATCTGCGCCATGTCTTACATTTCCAGAAACTGTGCGGATGAGCGCGCGAACAAAGACTGGCAGCACGCGTATGTGGCATGCTTCCCGGGAACGGATCTGGATGAGACAAAATACGCAAAGCAGGTGACGGATTATCTCGGCATCAGGCATACGTTTTTAACGATTGACGACGCGGTGCCGGAGCGGGAATTTCTGCGTCAGCTGTACTGCTTTGAGGAACTCTGGGGCAATCCGCAGGTGCCTATGATGGAGCTTTATAAAAAGGAGAGAGAGCTCGGAACGACGGTATCTCTCGATGGCCATGCGGCAGATGAATTATTTGCCGGCTACGGATTCGACGTGTTAAAAGCGTATCCGGATGCAAAGGGAAAAGCGGAGATCGACCAGATTACGATGGCATATTTAAATCAGCGGAGTGAGATGGGATATGACCCGTCGTCCGCAGAATTTAAGCGGCAGCGGAATAAGCTGTACCGTGACTATATGACGAAGTATTATGCGAAGAAGCTTCTGGGAAGAGCGGATGTATCGAGCGCTTACGCGGATCATCCGAACTGGAAGAAGCTGGACAATCTGAATAAGGTACTGTTTGTCTCCACACATGAGACGATTCTTCCGACGCTTTTGCGCAATTACGACAGAGACAGTATGGCGTCCGGCGTTGAGATCCGCATGCCGTTTCTGGACTACAGGATTGTGGAGTTCGCGTTTTCGATCGGCTGGAAATCCAAGCTGCACGGAGGATTTTCCAAATCCATCGTCCGCGATGCCTGCGCAGATTTTATGCCGCACGACATTGCCTACCGCAGAACGAAACTGGGATTCAATGCGCCGATTCTGGACTGGATGCGCGGACCGTACCGCCAGTTCTTTGAGGATACGGTGGCGGACCCGGCATTTGCAAACTGCAGCTTAATCGATGATGCGGCAGGCGTGCGTGCGGATCTTGCAAAGTTCCTAAATGGTGAGAATGCGACCTTCCATCAGGCGGCGGATATCTGGAACCGGATCCAGCCGTATCTGTGGGAACGCGCGCTGATCCGGCAGGATTGGAGATAGGAGTGGGGATGAAACATTGGAAATACCTGGATGTGGCGAGGGGAATCGGACTTCTCCTCGTCATCATTTCACATAGCTGCGGGCTGAGCCCGTACCTGATCAATTATTATATCCCGCTGTTTTTTGTGGTGTCGGGCTATCTGTACAAGCCGGGCAGAAGCTATGGGGAAAATATGGCGCACAAGGCGAAGCGCCTGCTGGTTCCGTATTTTGGCTACAGCGCGTTGCTGCTGGTGTTCTACCGGGCAATCGGACGTACCTGGCAGGAGACGGGAAGATCTGCACTCGGAGTGCTGTACTCACGCTACTGCCTTTTTGATACGACGACGCATCAGGACAACGTATTTTTATTTACCGTGGCAAACGGTGCCATGTGGTATCTGACCGCATTTTTTGTGACAAGTCTGGTGTACCATCTGGTGATCGACCGTTGCTTAAAGAGCCGCCGGTTTCTGATCGGCTGTCTGGTGGTGCTTACCGTGCTCACGATGCTTTTGGCGGAACTGCCGATACTGCTTCCGTGGAGTCTGGATCTCGCGTTTGTGGGAACGATTTTTATGATTGCAGGTACACTGCTTCAGAGAGCAGATTTCTTTGACAGGGACTGGAATCTGTGGGTGATCATTGGCATACTGGTATTTTATCTGTCACTCAGCCGGGCGAATCCGGGCATCAACATGTCGGTGCGCGAGTACGGCGTGTATCAGGCGTTCAGTGTTCCGTTTTTTATTCTGATCGGTATTACGGGCTCCATGCTCTGCATCTGGGTCGGAAAAGCATTCCAGAACTGCATTGTGGGTACGGTGTTAGCCTATATCGGGCAGAATACGATTGTTCTTCTGGCGCTTCATATTCTCGGACTTGAGATTTTTGAGATGGCAGCGGCAAAGTTTATCAATATCGGCGAACTGACCGGCGCCGCGTTCGTCCTTTACCACACGGTGAGGGTGACGGCGTCTGTCTGCGGGTGTCTGCTGTTTGGAAAGATTCTTGATGGAATCAAGCGGGCACTGCACGGAAAGCACAGAGGGTAAGTACATGGAAAAAACAGTAAAAAAGGGGCGTAACTCGAGTATCGAACTGCTGCGGATTGTGTGCCTTGTTATGATATTCTGGATGCACGCCGCGGACAGCGGTGTGGCGAACGGGATCAGTGCCTGGATTGATATTGCGGTTGCGGTCATCGGAAATATCGGTGTATCCTGTTTTATCCTGATTTCGGGATATTACGGAATCCGCCTGGATGTGAAAAAAATGATGCATCTGGAATGCATGCTTTTGTTCTATTCCTGGACAGGACTCTTGTTTCAGTATGTGTGGGGAAATGCACTTGGAGGAGAGGAGATTTTATCCTACCTGCTTCCGGTCATCGGAAAGCGTTCCTGGTACTTCACCTGCTATTTTGCGCTGGCGTTTTTGAGCCCGTTTTTAAATGAGATGGTGGAAAAGTTAAGTGAAGCGCATTTCAGACAGCTTCTGATCACGATGCTGGTGATTTTTTCGGGGGTGACGACATTTTTCTTCTTTGACATCAACTCGGACGGCGGAAAAGGAATCACCCAGATGGTGATGCTGTATCTGATCGGCCGCTACATCGGCGTGTACCGCGCAGACAGGCAGTATCGTACGGCAAAGCTTGCCGGCTGGTTTGCACTGCTTGCAGGGGTGAATTTCTGCCTGAACGGAGCACTGTACGTGGTGACGGGAACGGTGCAGAACCGTTTTGCAAGGGACAATACGCTGTTTACCATTTTTGAGGCAATTCTGGTATTTTTGATTTTCCGGAATCATCATTTTGAAAATGCATTTGTGAACCGGCTGGCGAAGCATGTGCCGGCGGTCTTCCTGTTTGAGTGGACGCTGCGGGGATTCATCTCGCACTACATGTTTGACTATGTTGCCCGCGCGGGAGAAAACACCTATGAATTTCTGCTGCTCGGGATTGCACTGCTGCTCGTTGTGATGGGAAGCGTGATCGACTGGGCGCGCGTGACGCTTTTCCATGTGCCGGAAGCATGGTGTGTCGAGCACATCTATCAGCTGGGCGATCGGTGTGTGCAGAAGATAAAAAGCAAAAGATAAGAAGCAAAAGATGAGAAGCAAATAAGGAGGTAAGTTATGATCGCATATTTTCTGGGAGGCTGTGCCATTTACGGCATTGTGCTGTTTGTGCTGGTTATGCTGCGGCCGAAGTCTGCGCTGCATACGAAAAAGCTTACAGACTGCGGACGCAGGGAGAAGATTACCATCGGCGTGGTGTTAGTGATCCTGATTTTGCTCTGCACACTGCCGATGGGGCTGGCACCGGGCTGGAACGGGGAAGAACCTGGCGCGACGAATCAGTATGAGCTGCTTGCGGAGGCAATTCTGAATGGACATATCAATATTGACAACGGGGATGTCGATCCGCTGCTTTTACAGATGGACAATCCGTATGATCCGCAGGCGCGTGTGGATCTCGGCGTGGATTACCGCTGGGATACGGCGTACTATCATGGACACTATTATATGTATTTTGGTGTTGTGCCGGTATTTTTGCTGTTTTTGCCGTTCCGTCTGATTACCGGAATGAGCCTTACGACTTACCATGCGACGCAGGTTTTTGTCGCACTCTTTATCTGCGGCGTCTTTGCGAATTTTTATATGATGTCAAAGCGGTTTTTTAAGAAGATGACGCTTGGCATGTACCTGATGCTGGCGTCGGCGTTCTCGATTATGAGCGTCTGGTACAGCGTGGATGCGCCGGCACTGTACTGTACAGCGATCACCGGAGCGCTCTGCATGGAGATCTGGAGTCTCTTTTTCTTCATGCGCGCGGTGTGGGTGGAAGAGGACGAGAAAAAATCCATCCGTCTGGCATTTTTCGGAAGCCTGTTCGGTGCGCTGGCATTCGGATGCAGACCGCCGGTGGCGCTCGCCAACCTGTTCGTGATTCCGATGCTGGTGGTATATCTGAAAAAACACAAATTCACGAAAAAACTGTTTGGGGAGCTTGTGGTTGCGGCGCTGCCGTACGTTGTTATCGGAATTCTTCTGATGTGCTACAATTATGCCCGCTTTGAGAGCCCGTTTGAGTTCGGACAGGCATACCAGCTGACAGCGGCAGACCAGAGCAATTACGGAAGCATTGCGTCCTATTTTTCACAGACGAAGATGATCGCGGTTGCCAACGCGGTGCTCTACAATTTCGTGAACTATAATCCGATCTGCGAGGCGTTCCCGTATGTGATTTTTAACGGTATTCTGCTGAATTTCCCGATCCTGTGGTTTGCGGTGATCGGACTGTCGCCGGAAGGTGTCTTAAAGCGCATGAAGGAACAGCAGATGCGGGCGTTTATCGTCATGCTGTTTGTGATTCCGCTTGTGATTGCGATTATGGATGCACTCTGGTCGCCGTTTATGACGGAGCGCTACCGCATGGATCAGTATTGGATCATGGGTGTGCTGTGTTTCCTGGTGATCGGGTTTTATCATGACAATCTGTCCGAGACGGCGGGAAGAAAGTTCAGCTGCTTTATCTCGCTCTGGGCGTTCATCACGATTGGAAAGAGTATTCTGCTGTATCTGGTGCAGAACGATGGAAATGTGACTTATACATATCCGGAAGTGGTGGAGCAGATCAAGATGATCCTGCGTCTGGGAATCGGTGCGGGCTGATGCCATGGGCAGCAGTCTGTGCCGGGAAGCGGTAACAGAAGAAAGGTTTGGGAGTGAGAATGGATAAAATAGCAGTATTGATTCCCTGCTATAATGAGAGCAGGACGATAGAGAAGGTTGTGACGGACTTTAAGCGGGTGCTTCCGGAGGCAACGATTTACGTCTACGACAATAATTCCACCGATGGAACGGACGAGCTGGCGCGCGGCGCCGGTGCGACGGTGCGCTATGAATACCGTCAGGGAAAAGGCAACGTGCTGCGCCGGATGTTCCGCGATATCGATGCAGAGTGCTATATCATCACGGACGGGGATGACACCTATCCCGCAGAGTCTGCAAGGGAGATGGCGGATCAGGTGCTCGAGCGCAGGGTGGACATGGTGGTGGGAGACCGCCTGTCCTCCACATACTTTACGGAGAACAAGAGACCGTTTCACAATTTCGGCAACTCTCTGGTGCGAAAGAGCATCAATACCCTGTTTAAGAACGACATCAAGGATATCATGACGGGATACCGGGCGTTCAGCTATGAGTTCGTCAAGACGTTTCCGGTGCTCTCGAAGGGCTTTGAGATTGAGACGGAGATGAGCATCCACGCGATCGACAAGAATATGTTCGTGGAAAATGTGGTCATTACCTACCGCGACCGCCCGGAGGGAAGCGTGTCCAAGCTGGATACCTATTCGGATGGATTTAAGGTGCTTAAGACGATTGCGAGACTGTACCGCGCCTATAAGCCGATGGGATTCTTCGGAATCATTGCACTGATCCTCGCCGTGATAGCGACCGCCTTTTTCATCCCGGTGATGGGTACTTACCTGGCAACCGGTCTTGTGCCGGATTTCCCGACCCTGATCGTCTGCGGCTTCACGATGCTCTCTGCGATCCAGTCGCTCTTTGTGGGCGTGACGCTTGAGACCATGGCGCAGAAGAACAGGCAGGACTTTGAGATGCAGCTGCAGAGAGTGACCGCCGAGAAAAAGCGTCTGTGCGGGGAGAAAAATGACGCAGACTGATCACCACTGCTTCCGGTATTCGGATGCCGTGCATCCTTCCATTTTTTTGAATACTTTATTGAAATAACTGGCGTCATCCATGCCGCAGAGCCGCGCGATTTCCTCAATCGAGGAATTGCTGTAGCGCAGAAGCTCTTTGGCATGGGTGATTTTTTTTGCCAGCACATAGCGTATGATCGTGGTGCCGTACTCTTTTTTGAATTCCCTCGCAAGATAATACTTGCTGATGTAGAACTCTTCGGCGAGAAAATCGAGGGAGATCGTCTCCGTGTAGTGCTCGTCCAGATAGTGCAGAATCTGTTTGAGCTTGCTGCCCAATGCGGAGATCTCCGCACCGGTGCGGTCGGTCTCGGTGCAGATTAACGTGAGGATATTGACGATCTGCTGGGCGGTCAGAAGGTCGGTGTCGTCGGTCGGCTCCTCGTGAAAGCGGATGACTGACTGGATCGCGGCGGTCAGCTCGGCCAGGTGCGCCGTGTGAAAATGCCACGTCTGCTGTTTGAGAAAATAGTCGTAGTAGGCATCGCACTGCGAACCGTAAAAATGAATCCACATCAGTTCCCAGGGATCGTCCTCACTGCTGATGTGGGTATATTCGTTCCGGCAGTCCAGAAAAAAGCAGTCCCCGGCCTTGGCGTGCACAGTGGCAAGGCTGCCGTTTCCGCCATCGCCGGCGGCGGAGGTGCCGCTCCGTCTTCCCATATCGCTGCCGGTGGCAGGAACTGGCTTGGCGGTGTCGCGGTATGCGACCTCGCCGCTGCCGGAGAGCACGATCAGAAACAGGTAGGACTGCAGACCGCTCCGCCTGCTCATGTGCGGCTTTAAACTTTTTAAATACCCTGCCTCCTGGATATAGAAAAAATGCTCGCGCGTGAAGGCGGAGGGGGTGTTGATGACACGTCTGGTATTGGTGACCTCGGAGGTCTTGTATTTTTCGAAAAAAGAGTCTCTCATCCGTATTCTCCCGGTTTTTAAGTATAGCAATATAATACTATTTTTGCGCAAGATATTCAATTATCAAATCAGAAAAATTAGATTATACTAAACAGCGGCTTTGAAACAGGATATAAGCAAAATAATTATAGAATCAAAAAGGAGATTTCAAATGAGCAAAAAAGCATTGATTACAGGCGTAACCGGACAGGACGGAAGCTATCTGGCAGAGCTTCTTCTGGAGAAGGGCTATGAGGTACACGGCATGGTGCGCCGTTCCTCCACAGAGAAGAGAGAGCGTATCGACCATTTAGAGGGCAACCCGAACTTCCACGTACACTATGGTGATCTGTCCGATTCCATGAGTATCATGCGTTTAGTCGGCATGATCAAGCCGGACGAGATCTACAACCTGGCAGCACAGAGCCATGTAGGTGTCAGCTTTGATGTGCCGGAATATACAGCGGATGTTGTTGCAACAGGTGTGCTCCGCATCTTAGAGGCGGTACGTCTCTGCGGACTGGAGAAGACCTGCCGTATCTATCAGGCATCCACTTCCGAGTTATACGGAAAGGTAGAGGAAGTACCGCAGCGTGAGACCACACCGTTCCATCCGTACAGCCCGTACGCCGTAGCAAAGCAGTATGGCTACTGGATCGTAAAGGAGTACCGTGAGGCATACAACATGTTCTGCTGCAGCGGTATCTTGTTCAACCATGAGTCCGAGCGCCGCGGAGAGACTTTCGTTACCAGAAAGATCACACTTGCAGCGGCAAGAATCGCACAGGGCAAGCAGGACAAGCTGTATCTCGGCAATCTTTCCTCTCTGCGTGACTGGGGATATGCCAAGGATTATGTAGAGTGCATGTGGCTGATTTTGCAGCATGACAAGCCGGAGGATTTCGTGATCGCAACCGGCGTACAGCACTCTGTCAGAGAGTTCTGCGAGTATGCGTTCCGCGAGGCGGGCATCGAGCTGGAATTCAAGGGAGAGGGCATGGACGAGGTCGGTATCGATAAGGCAACCGGCAAGGTAGTCATTGAGGTATCCAAGGAATTCTATCGTCCGACCGACGTTGTCAACCTCTGGGGAGATCCGACAAAGGCGAAGTCAGAGCTTGGTTGGAACCCGACAAAGACAACCTTCGAGGAGCTGGTGAAGATCATGGTAAAACATGACATGGAGCTCGTCGCAAAAGAGAACTAAATAACAGTCCGTTCAGATGTTATGCCTGGCGTGCCGCAGCAGTAGTCTCTGCCGCGGCACGCCAGGTTGTGGTAAAAAAGGAGAGAAAGATCATGATGGAAAAAGATGCGAAAATTTACGTGGCAGGACACAGAGGAATGGTTGGATCTGCGATCGTGCGTCAGCTGGAAAAAGAAGGATATCACAACATTGTCACAAGAACACATAAAGAGTTAAATCTCTGCCGCCAGGAGGATGTGGAAAAGTTCTTCGCGGAGGAGAAGCCGGAGTATGTGTTCCTCGCTGCAGCAAAGGTCGGTGGTATCATGGCGAACAGCGAAGCGCTGGCAGATTTTATGTATGACAATATGACGCTGGAGATGAATGTAATTCATGAGGCATGGAAGAACGGCTGCAAGAAGCTGATGTTCCTGGGCTCTTCATGTATCTATCCGCGCATGGCTCCGCAGCCGATGAAGGAGAGCTGCCTTCTGACCGGAGAACTGGAGAAAACGAATGAGGCGTACGCTCTTGCAAAGATCAGCGGCTTGAAATACTGTGAATTTTTGAACAAGCAGTATGGCACGGATTATATTTCCGTTATGCCGACCAATCTTTATGGACCGAACGATAACTACCATCCGGAGCACAGCCATGTTCTTCCGGCGCTGATCCGCCGTTTCCACGAGGCGAAGGTGTCCGGTGCAAAGGAAGTGACCTGCTGGGGTACCGGCACACCGCTCCGCGAGTTCTTATATGTGGATGATCTGGCGGATGCATGCGTCTTTTTAATGAACAATTACAGCGGAGATGAGACCGTGAACCTGGGAACTGGAAAAGAGCTCACGATCAGGGAACTTACCGAACTTGTGGCAGAGGTTATCGGTTATACCGGTGAGATCAAATGGGATCCAAGCAAGCCGGACGGGACACCGAGAAAGCTTCTCGATGTCAGCAAACTGGAGAGCCTCGGCTGGAAGTATAAGACGGAACTCCGGGATGGTATCCGCCTTGCATATGAGGATTTCTTAAATAATCCGATGAGAGCAGAACGTTAAAATTAGCAAATAAATATGAGAATGGAGATTTTTTTATGTATATCGTGTTGTTATCAGGCGGCTCGGGAAAACGTCTGTGGCCATTATCCAATGATTTATGTTCCAAGCAATATATTAAGCTGATGAATCATGACAGTGAGAAGGAGAATCACGAAAAGTGTTCCATGCTGCAGCGTGTGTTTGGGCAGCTTGAGACGGCAGGACTTTCTGAAAATACGATCGTGTGTGCAAGCAGTGCGCAGGTGGAACTGATTGAGAGTCAGCTGAATGGTGCGGCGGAAGTGGCGGTAGAGCCGATGCGCAGAGATACATTTCCGGCGGTTATGCTTTCCTGCGCATATCTTCTGTCGAAAAAGGGGGCAAAGGCAGATGATGTTGTTGCGTTCCTTCCGGTAGATCCATATACAACCGGAGATTTTTTCCAGAAAATCAAGCGTCTGGGAGAAACCATTGCGGCATCGGATGATACCATCGGTCTGCTTGGCGGTGTGCCGACTTACCCGTCGACCAAGTACGGTTATATCGTGCCGGAGCAGGGAGAGGGAGAACAGTTAAAAGTGACCGGATTCCGCGAGAAACCGGATGAGGCGACCGCAGAAAAGCTGGTTGCTGACGGTGCTCTCTGGAACTGCGGGGTTTTCTGTTTCAAACTTTCCATGGCGGCTGGCTGGCTGAAAAAGTACGGTGTCAGTACAAATTATGATGAGATGGTCGCGGATTATGAGAAGCTTCCGAAGAAGAGCTTTGACTATGAAGTCTTAGAGCATTGGGAGCGCATCGTGGCGATTAAATATGCGGATCTGTGGAAGGATCTGGGGACATGGAACACACTGACCGAGGAGATGCCGGAGAACAGCATCGGAGATGTGACATGGGATGACACCTGTGAGAACAGCCATGCAATCAATGTACTGGGAATTCCGATGGTAGTGATGGGAGCCAAAAATATGGTCATTGCAGCTTCCCATGATGGCATTCTGGTGGCGGATAAGCATCAGAGTTCCTATATCAAAGACTGCCTGGCAAATATTGCAGACACTTCCAAATACGAAGAGCGCCGCTGGGGAACAATCAAGACCATCGACAATGATGAGGATGACGGCATCAAGAGCGTGACAAAACGCATCAAGGTAGTAGCAGGCAAGAGAACGCCGGAAAGCAGACATCTGCGGCATACGGAGACGATTACGGTCCTTTCGGGAATGGGCAAGCTGATCATGGAAGGCGTCGAGGTCGACCTGATGGCGGGCGCAACCGTAAGTATTGCTGCCGGAAAGATGTATTCCATCCAGGCACTTGGTTCGGATCTGCGCTGCATCGAGATCTCCATCAGCAAGAGCAAGGAGAACGCATAATATCTAATATTTTATGAAGAATGTGCTTGTTTTGCTTGCCTTTTTGGCAAAATTGTGATAAAAATGGAAAAGATACGGAAGTATCAGAAAAAAAGATTGAATTTGATACGAATATGGTTTATACTATAACCGTAGAAAGGGGAATGATTTTATGGATACGAACGATATTTCAGCATGCGAAAAGCTCGTGATGAAGGTCATTTGGGATTCTACAGAAGAATTGGCATTACAGGAAGTCATGGATGGAGTGAATCATGAGAACGGCAAGAACTGGAAGCCGCAGACTGTTTCCACATTTTTATCCCGTCTGGTAAAGAAAGGCTTTCTGAATATGTACCGCAAGGGCAGATACTGCTATTATCAGCCGCTTGTCAGTAAGGAAGACTTCTGGCGCGCGACGATGGAAGAGAGTGCAAAGTTCTTTACGAAGGGAGATCTCGGAGAACTGGCATGCTGTCTGTGTGATGACATGCTGGATGCAAAGGACATCGAGAAACTAAAGAAAAAGCTGAATGAACATAGCTAATCAGATTTTATTTGCAGTGGTAATTACCTCTGTCACGGGAACGGCAGCGTACGGACTCTGGCGGCTGCTTATGAACAGCCGCTTTTGTACGAAGCCGCAATATGTATATCTGGCGCTTTTTCTGGTCTGCCTGTTGTACCTGATTCCATTGGATTATGGATGGATGCAGATGACGATTCACGGTTATCTGCAGAAGGAAGGTATCTGGCAGATCAATTTTTCTTTAACGGGATTTTTATGGATTCTTGCGTTCTTTGCCGCAGTCTGCTGGCTTGCCCTCATGGCAAAGGGAATCACAGAGTTTGCAGGCAGCCTGCGCGGGATGAAGCGGATTCAGATGCGTGACATTCCGGAGGAAGAGGAAGCCGTGCGGGAAGAGTTCGCACGTGTGAAGAAAAAGCTTGGCATCCGGTCGAACATTCGTCTGTACCGGAATGACCGTATCACCAGTCCGATGCTTGCCGGTATTTTCCGGTGCCGGGTGGTGCTTCCGGATATTGCCTACGACAGAAAGCATCTGAGCGTGATCTTTCATCACGAGCTGATGCATTACAAGAGTCATGACCCGTTTGTCAGATTATGCGGTATGTGTGTGACTGCAGTGCACCACATCAACCCGCTGACGGGGAACCTGATGGTACTGCTGGACGAGTGGAGCGAGATTTACTGCGATGCACGTGCGATTGCAGCCATCAGCGATGAAATGGATGCAGGGTGTTATTTTGAAATGATTATAGAGAGTGTGAAGCACAGTCCTGTGACCGATGAGAATTATATTTTTTCTATGCTTTATGAGAACCAGAGAAGACTGGAAAGGAGAATTGAGTATATGGGAAAATATAATGGAAAAGCAGCATCGAGACTGGCAAGTATGTGTTTTGCGGCGGCGTTTGTGCTGATGAGTGTGACACCGGTTTATGCAGCGGGCAATGGGGCTGCAGACATCCACGACGACATCTACCAGAATGTGGAGGCTGTCACGGCAGATGGAGGCGAGGAGATTGTACTCGAGGAACAGCAGATCTTAGGTGTGATGGACCGCTCTTACGATACCTTGGAGTATGCGTATCCGGAGCTTGAAGTCATCAGCCCACTGCTGAGTGCGAATGAGATGGCAACATTTAACTGGAATGTGTCTCCGGGCACGCGCATGGTGAGCAACCAGTTCTGGGTAAGTAAGGGACAGACGATCCATATGGCGGCAACTGCAATACCAGATAACAGCACGTTCTGGATCGGCATCATGGACGGACTGAACAATGCGCGCTACGTGGAGGGATCGGGAAGTCTGTCTCATGACTTTTCGATCACAAGCAGCGGACATTACCGCGTTTTTGTGCAGAACAAGAGCAGCGTGCAGATTACTGCTGGAGGAACATATTATTTCAACTGACAGCAGCGTACCGAGATCAGCGCACTGTGATCAGCGCATCGGAAGATACGAAAGCAGTAAAGACAATAAAAGCAACAAAAGCAATAAAAAAGAAGAGGCATTCCGCCTCTTGCTTTTAAGACAAACAAACTACATGGTTAGATATAATTCCACGGTTGCAGTGTATTTCACATCAGGACGATATCATTTCAAGGTAACAGTATTCGGGGCGGTGCTAAAATCAAGCACCGTCTTTCCTTTTGCGAGTAGGTCGGATTTGAGCGTGCTCGCCGGAAAGTCGGCGTTGTCGGTGATGGAGGAAGGCGCATCGATAAAATAGACGGAGGCGCCGGTTGCGTCGTAGAATTCCTCCGAGAAAGACCAGTTTCCGTGGTGGCCGGTCTGCACGTAATCGCAGGCGAGCTGGTCTTTGCATGCGGCAAGCAGGGAATCATTCATATCGTATTTGATGTCCGAACAAAAGAGCATGCTGCTGTTTACGCTGCTTACTTTTAAGAGGAGGGAAGCATTGTTCTGGTAATCTTTCTCATCTCCGACATTCTGCAGAACCGTGTCGTCATAGGCATTTAGGACGGAGAACGTCAGACCGCAGATGGAGAGGACGTCGCCGCGGTGCAGGTGCGTCACGTTGGAGGCATCCTGGGTGAGCGTGTGGTAGGTCTCCATCACTGTAATGTCATCGTACGGCTCTCCGGCCGCTTCGATAAAGTCATAGTCGAAACCATTGTCGTAGACGGCGTCGATCGTGATGCCGTCCGGTGAGGCGTAGATCTGATTGAATGCGCCGGCGTGATCCTGATGCGGATGTGAGAGAATCCAGGCGTTGACATGGTTCCCGTGGGCGGCGATGACCTCGCGCACGGCGGCGGCGTTGTCTGCCCAGCCCCCGTCGATGATGATGAGGGTGGTATCATTCGTGATGGTGTAAAAGGTTCCCTGCACACCGGTTGCATCCGCGTATTGCGTCACCAGATATTCCGTGGCGGGATCGGGGGTGTAGCCGGTGGAATCTTTTTTGGATTCCACGAGTGCATGATGGGAGCATGCCGCGAGAACTACGGCAAAAAGAACGACAATGACAGTGGAAAAAAGGTGTTTAAAACGCATCATAAGGACTCCTTTGAGTTGATCGGTTTATTCTTTGCATTCTACCTTAACAGAGAACAAAAGGAATGTAAAGGCGTGGTAACAACTTGACGCAAAACGTCGGAATTGTTATAGTGGAATACGAAATCAAAGAGATTGACCGAGGAGTCAATGGCGAGAGAGGACGGACCATGGATACACATAAATTTTTTGTGGAAAAGATGCGGTTCCATCTGAAGGAACAGGACACGCTGGTCTTTGTCGGATGGTTTTTTGATGGGAGTACGAAGGAACATTCCATCAAGGCATATCTGGACAACAGAGAGCTTCCGCTTACGGTACAGGTGAATCGCGGTGCGGAGGTCCGGCAGAAATATATCCGCAGCATCAATGAGATCGAAGAGGAAGTGGTAGGCATCATAAAGCTTCCGCCGGACTGGCGCAATGGCCGCCGGGTGACATTGATGGCTGCTTACAGGGAAGAATATAAGAAATCTTATGCCATCTCGACAGCAAAGCTTGGCAGACTGGAGAATGAAGTCAGCTACTATGTGGAAAACTGTCACAGAGAGGGGAGCCAGATTACGGTCACTGGCTGGTGCATGTCGGCGGGGGATATCAAGCTTGAACTTCTCGACGGCAGCAGACAGCCGATTTCCGAGAAGGTGGAGCACTATTACCGCAAGGATCTTCTTTCTGTTTTTCCGGAATGTGATAAGGAGGCGAAGCCCGGCTTTCTGGTGCAGGGAACCGCAGCGGGAGGGCAGAGCGGACCGTTTTATCTGGAGATGCGGGGGGCGAAGAATCATTCGAGAACCAGACTCACGAAGTGGGACGAGGGCACAAAGCTGCAGTATGTAATCGAAAAAGCCGGGGATACCGTCCGCTATCTGGAGCGCAACGGAATCTCTGCAACCGCTTATAAGATTAAGAGCAAGCTGACGCACAAAGAGGGCAATACCTATGAGAACTGGCGGGCAAAATATCTCCCGTCACCGGAAGAACTGCAGCGCCAGAGAGAGGATGTGTTTGATGCGGGACCGTTGTTTTCGCTGGTCGTGCCGCTCTATAAGACGAAGCCGCAGTATTTGCGGGAGATGATTGATTCCGTGACGGCGCAGACTTACGGAAACTGGGAGCTGTGTATGGCGCTTGCCGCATCCGGGGAAGAGGATGCAGCACTGATCTCCATTCTGGAGGAGTATGCCAGGCGTGATGCGCGGATTCACTATCAGGTGCTGCCGGAGAACGGAGGAATCGCGGAAAATACGAACGCCGCGCTTGTAATGGCTTCCGGAGACTATCTTGTACCGGTGGATCATGACGATCTCGTGTCGGAAAATGCGCTATACGAATTTGCGTCGGCGATCCGCAGGGACGATGCAATCGACATGCTCTATTCCGACGAGGACAAGGTCAGCATGGACGGCAGACACTTTTTTGAGCCGCATTTCAAACCGGACTTTGACCTGGATCTGTTGTGCAGTGTGAATTACATCTGTCACCTGCTCGCGGTGCGAAAAGATGTGGCGGAACGTGCGGGGAGCTACCAGAGCGCGTTTGACGGCGCGCAGGATCTGGACTTTATCCTAAGATGCAGCGAGCAGGCCAAAAAGATTTATCATGTGCCGAAGATTCTGTATCACTGGCGCTGTCATATGGACTCGACCGCTTCCAACCCGGAAAGCAAGCTCTATGCGTTTGAGGCGGGACGGCGCGCCATCGAGGAGCATTACCGCAGACTGGGAATACCGGCGCGTGTGGAAAATGCATCGTTCTACGGAATGTACCGCACGGTCTACGAGTGGAAAGAGGAACCTCTGGTATCCATTATCATACCAAACAAGGATCACGCGGAGGATTTAAAGCTGTGTCTGGATTCCATTTTTACAAAATCCGACTACCGGAATTTTGAGGTTGTGATTGTGGAAAATAACAGTACCGAGCCGGAGACGTTTGCTTATTATAAGGAACTTGAGGCGGGGCATGAAAATGTCCGGGTGGTGTACTACGAGGGTGGCTTTAACTACTCAAAGATCAATAATTTCGGCGCAGCGGCATGCAGGGGAGATTATTTCCTGCTGCTGAACAACGATACGGAGCTGATCGATGGGGGCTGTATCCGGGAGATGCTCGGATATTGTATGAGAGAGGATGTCGGAATTGTAGGTGCCAAGCTTTTATATGCGGACGATACGATCCAGCATGCCGGTGTGATTTTAGGTTTTGGCGGCACGGCGGGACATGCTTTCATTGGAAAATCCAGATACGATACGGGATATTTTGGCAGAATTCTGTGCGCGCAGGATTATTCCGCGGTTACCGCAGCGTGCATGATGACGAAGCGTGAGGCGTTTGAGGCAGTCGGGGGAATGACCGAGGAACTCGCCGTGGCGTTCAATGATGTGGACTACTGCCTGAAAGTAAGAAAGCACGGATGGCTCGTCGTGTACGATCCCTACGCGGAAATGCACCACTACGAATCGAAGTCGAGAGGCTATGAGGATTCCCCGGAAAAAGTCGAGCGCTTTAACGGCGAGGTGGAGATTCTGCTTTCGCGTTGGAGAGATCAGATTGAGCAGGGAGATCCCTACTACAATCCGAATCTGACACTGGACAATTCTGATTTTTCGCTGCGCAGATAACGCGGGGGACGGCGAAAACAGGTGAATAAAACAAAAAGACAGCTGGTACGAGACAGAAAAGAGGAGATTCCGGTTCTATGATGAAGGTATATATATGTCCGTCCTGCGGCTGGATGCGCGTAGTGTCCAGACGCAAGGATGTGGAATGCTACAAGTGCAGTGAGCCGCAGATGGTTCTTGCAAAAATGGATTTCGGTAAGTACACGGAAATGTCAGAAGAGGAAAGGAAAGATTATTCCGATGGATGGCTTTACATCCATCAGAAGAAGCATTGAGCATATGAAGATTACAGTGCAGAAGGTTATCAAAGGGGTGCGTTATCTGAAGCATTACGGAGTGAAGGAGTTTTTCATCCGGCTGCAGGAGAAGATGGAATCGGAAAATGTGCCGTATGAGCCATGGTATGAGCATCACAAGGCGACGGAGGAGACGCTGCGCCGTCAGCGGAAGCAGTCTGCCGCGTGGAAGGGGGCACCCTGCGTCAGCATCGTGGTGCCGCTCTATTGTACCAATGAGACATTCCTGCGGGAGATGATCGGTTCGGTGCAGGCGCAGAGTTACGAAAACTGGGAACTCTGCCTGGCAGACGGAAGCCCGAAGGAAGAGGCGGTGCGTCTTGAGGCGGTCGTGCGAGAATGTGCCGGAGAGGATACACGCATCTGTTACCGCAGACTGGAAAAAAATCTTGGAATTGCCGGCAATACCAATGCGGCGATTGCAATGGCGCACGGGGAGTGGATTGCACTTTTAGATCATGATGATCTGCTGGCGCCGGACGCACTGTATGAGACCGTGCGTCTGATTCTACGGGGACCAAAAGATGACACCGGAGTTGCAGCGACAGGTTTTAGAAAAGACGGTGCGCAGTATGACATGATCTACACGGATGAAGACAAGGTGGACATGGATGGAAAAACGCATTTCCAGCCGCACTTTAAGCCGGACATCAACATCGATCTGCTTCGTTCCAACAACTATATCACGCACTTTACCATGATGCGGAAAACGCTTTTGGAGAAAGCCGGCATGATCCGTGAAGAGTACGACGGTGCGCAGGATTACGACCTGTTTCTGCGCTGTGTGGAGTGCGCAGAGGCCATCGGACATGTGCCGCGGGTGCTCTACCACTGGCGCTGCCACACGGAGTCGACGTCGGAAAATCCGTTTTCCAAGCAGTATGCGGTGGATGCGGGACGGCGCGCGATCGAGGATCATCTGAAGCGCCAGGGGACCGCGGGGGAAGTGACGGCGACAAAGGATATGGGCTTTTACACGGTGCGCTACCCTTACAGCGGTAGTCCGCTGGTCTCGATCGTGATACCGAGCAGGGATGAAGTGGAGACGCTGAAAAAATGTCTTGCAGCCATTCAGAAAACGCATTATGCAAATTATGAAGTCATTGTGGTGGAGAATAACAGCGCTCCGGAGACGTTTGACTTTTACCGCTCGATCACATCCGAAGAGGTGAAAGAGGGCGAAGCGGTGTGCTATGAGGGAACCTTATCCGGCGGACAGCGGATCTGCGTGGCGGTCTGGAAGGAAGGGTTTAATTATTCGGCGCTCAACAATTTCGGCGTTTCTCATGCAAAGGGCGAATATCTGGTGCTTATGAACAATGACATCGAGATGATTACCGAAGACTGGCTCGAAGAGATGCTTGGTACCTGCCAGCGCAGGGAGGTCGGTGTCGTGGGAGCGAAGCTGTATTATCCGGATGATACCGTGCAGCATGCGGGAATCGTTGTCGGAATCGGCGGCAATGCGCGCGGCATCGGGCAGAATATGTTTATGGGACTGCAGAGAGCGCGCAGCGGATACCTGCACAAGGCGTCGCTTGCGCTGGATTACTCGGCGGTCACGGCGGCATGCCTGATGGTAAAGCGGAGTATCTACGAGGCGGTGGGCGGATTTGAGGAAAAGCTTGCCGTGGCGTTCAACGATGTGGATTTCTGCCTGAAAGTCCGCAAAGAGGGTTACCTTGTGGTGTACCAGCCGCGGGTGGAAGCCTATCACTACGAATCCAAATCGCGCGGAAGCGAGGATTCCCCGGAAAAAGTGGCGCGCTTCGGACGGGAGATCGAATATATGCGGAATCACTGGATCGGCATTTTAAAGAACGGTGATCCCTACTACAATCCAAACTTTTCAACGGTATATCCGAATTATGCGCTGAGAGATTATCATTAAGCGGAGGTATTACATGGCGAGTCAGCCGGAAGTTACGGTGATTATTCCGAATTACAACGGAAAGAAGCTTTTGGAAAATTGTATACAGACCTTAGAGAGACAGACCTGCACGGATTTTAAGCTTCTGGTGGTGGACAACGGATCGGACGACGGCAGTACAGAGGTGACCTCCAGCCTGGATCTTACGATGCTTGCGCTAAAGGAGAATACGGGCTTCTGCGGAGCGGTGAACGAGGGCATCCGGCGCGCGGATACGCCGTATGTGATCCTGCTCAACAACGACACGGAGGTTCTGCCGGAATTCGTGGAGGAGCTGCTGGCTGCGATCAAAAAATCGGACCGCATCTTTTCCGCGGGGGCAATGATGATTGATTATCACGACAGAGAGCGCATCGATAATGCCGGCGACTATTACACGGCATTCGGATGGGCGGTGGCGCGCGGAAAAGGAAAACCGCTGGCGGATTTTAACAGACCGTGCCGTGTGTTTTCCTGTTGCGGCGGCGCTGTCATATACCGCACCGGGCTGCTGCGTGAAATGGGGCCGTTTGACGAGCGCCATTTTGCATATCTCGAGGATGTCGATATGGGGTATCGGGCAAAAATCCACGGATACATCAACTGCTATGCGCCCGGAGCACGGGTGTATCATGTGGGGAGCGCTACCACGGGGACGCGCTATAATGAGAAAAAGGTGTTCCTCGCGGCGCGCAATTCGATGTACCTGATCTACAAGAACATGCCGTTTTTACAGCTGCTGATCAACCTGCCGCTGATCCTTTCCGGGATTCTCATCAAGAGTCTGTTTTTCCTGAAAAAGGGATTTGCGGGAGAATATTTAGGGGGAATCGGCGCCGGGATTACCGGGTGCCGCGGATGCAAAAAAGTGCGGTTCTCGTGGAAAAATCTGGGGAATTACGCGCTCATACAGCTGGCTTTGTGGGGCAATGTGATCCGGATTCTGGCAGGAAGATAAATTTGATCGTCAAACAAATCTTTAAAAAATATTAAGAAAATGTTACAGAATGTTTGCGAAAAAGGCGTTGTGCTTTTATGGAAATTATTGTATCATTGATGTTATATGGTAGTTAGAATTCGCAAAAGGATAGCAATATGATAAAAGACAATCAGCAGTACTTTAATAAGCTGCATGTACTGATCGATGCCTTGGTTATCATCGTATCGTATGTGTTTGCATGGTGGCTGAAGTTCCTGAGCGGTATTCTGGATCATGAAGTCGGCGTACTCTCATTTGAGTTCTATATGAGGGCGCTGCTGCTCATTGTTCCGGTGTATATTTTGTTGTATTATGCGTTCAATCTGTACACGTCCAAGCGCGTGCAGGGGAGACGGCTGGAGTTTTCCAACATTGTGATGGCGAATACGGTTGGACTGCTGCTGATGTTTGCGGCTCTCTTTACCCTGACGTCTTACAATCCGCAGTATCGCAACTTCTCACGGGAGATGCTTTTTTATTTCTACGTGACCAATATTGTGGTGGAAGAGATTGTCCGCCTTTTGATCCGCAGATTTCTGCGAAGTATTCGCAGAAGGGGATACAATTTAAAGCACATTCTGCTCGTCGGCTATTCAAGAGCGGCAGAGCAGTATATCGACAGAATTCAGCAGAATCCGCAGTGGGGATACAATGTGCGAGGGGTATTGGATGACAATATTGCCAGAGGCACCTCCTATAAGGGAGTGAAGGTCATCGGCAGTATTGGTAATCTCAACTACATCCTGCCGCAGAACAGTCTCGATGAGATTGCAATCACCCTCGGACTGGAAGAATATTATAAGCTGGAAAAAATAGTTGCGGAGTGTGAGAAGTCCGGCGTGCACACCAAGTTCATTCCGGATTACGGCAACATCATACCTACGAGACCTTACACGGAGGATCTTCTGGGTCTCCCTGTGATCAATATCCGTTATGTGCCGCTGTCCAACACGTTCAACGCATTTGTGAAGCGCTGTATGGATGTGGTGGGATCGATTGTGTGTATCATCCTCTTTTCACCGGTGATGCTGCTGTCGGCAATCCTTGTCAAGGCGACATCGAAGGGACCGCTGATCTTTGCACAGGAGAGAGTGGGGCTGCACAATAAGCCGTTTCAGATGTACAAGTTCCGCACCATGTATGTGCAGACGGAGGAGGAAGAACAGAAAGGCTGGACGAAGAAGAACGATCCGCGCGTCACAGGAGTCGGAAAGTTCTTGCGCAAGACAAGCCTGGACGAATTCCCACAGTTATTTAATGTGCTGAAGGGCGATATGAGTCTGGTGGGACCAAGACCCGAGCGTCCGCAGTATGTAGAGAAATTCCGGGAAGAGATCCCGAGATATATGATCAAGCATCAGGTGCGTCCGGGAATGACCGGCTGGGCTCAGGTCAATGGATACCGTGGAGACACGTCGATCCGCAAGCGCATTGAGCATGATCTGTACTACATCGAGAACTGGACACTGGGACTGGATGTCAAGATTCTGTTCCTCACGGTTTTCAAGGGATTTATCAATAAAAATGCATATTAGGAGAAAAACTTATGAGTAGTAGTGGCAACAGCAGAAATGGGGCACATAGCAGCAACGGGGCACACAGCAGCAACCGGACACAGACAGGCGGCAGCGGACATCCGCAGAAGAAGCCTCTGACAAAGGCGCAGAAGGCAGCGATCCGCAAGAAGAAGCGTCAGAAGAAGATTATTCTTGTTGTGGTTGAGATCCTGGTACTTCTGCTTCTGGCAGTTGTATTGTTTGCGGTAGTGAAGCTCTCCAAAATCGAGAAGGACACCTCTTTCAATGAGAGTGATCTGGAATTCAACGAGGGACTTTCTTCGGAATCCCAGCAGATCATGAAGGGGTATACGACGATCGCGCTGTTCGGATTGGACAACCGTTCCAACGGCAACTTATCCAAGGGTAACAGCGACGTGATTATGATTGCGAGCATCAACAACGATACACATGAGGTGAAGCTGGTATCCGTATACAGAGATTCCTATCTCGATATCGGCAACAGCACCTACCGGAAATGTAATGCAGCCTATGCGAACGGCGGACCGGAGCAGGCGATCTCCATGTTAAACACGAACCTTGACTTAAATATTACGGATTATGTGACCGTGGACTTTAATGCGGTGGTAGAGTGTGTGGATCTTCTCGGCGGTGTTGAGATGACCGTAACCGATGAGGAAGCGGTGCTGATGCACGGCTACATGGATGAGATCTCCAAGCTGACCAAGAAGAAATCCGAGTATCTGCCGGGAGCCGGCACCTACACAATGGATGGTGTGCAGGCATGTGCATTTGCGCGTATCCGTTATACGGCAGGCGATGACTATAAGCGTACTGAGCGTCAGAGAGCAGTGCTTACGGCAATGATCCAGAAGGCACAGAAGTCCGACCTCAAGACGATTAACAGCCTGATCGATGAGGCATTTGGCGATATTAAGACAAGCTACAGTAACACCGATCTGATTGCACTTGCATCCCAGGTATTCAATTACAGCCTTGGCGAGACGACCGGATTCCCGTTTGAGAAGAATACGATCACGCTCGGTTCCAAGGGAAGTGTGGTAGTACCGTGTGATCTGAAATCCAACGTCATTCAGCTGCATCAGTTCCTGTACGATGATACGGAATATGAGCCGACAGACACGATAAAGAGCAACAGTGAAAAGATTATCAGTGATACCGGATTCCACCAGGGAGATGGCTATTGATGCGTGTAGATATCATAATTCCGACTTACAAACCGGATGACACTTTTTGTCTGCTCCTGCAAAAATTGCAGGAGCAGACCTTTGTTATACATGAACTTATTTTGGTTAATACCGAGGAAGCACTGTGGAATGAGGCTGTACGGAAGTATCCGATCGAACAGATTCGGAAGGAACTTCCGTTTTCTAGCCGCATTTTTCACATGACCAGAGAGAACTTTGACCACGGCGGTGCCAGAAATATGGGAGCGGGGTATTCCGAAGCGGATATTCTGATATTCATGACACAGGATGCGGTGCCGGCAGACGAAAGGCTGGTGGAACATCTGGTGCATGCGCTCACATCCGGTGCGCACGGTCCGGGGACTCCAGCCAAAGGTGCGGTTGCGGTCGCGTATGCAAGGCAGCTCCCGCGGGAGGACTGCGGCATCATCGAGCGCTATACCAGACAGTTTAATTATCCCGATGAGGGATGCGTCAAGAGCCGTGAGGACATACCGCGGCTTGGCATTAAGACTTTTTTCTGCTCGGACGTGTGCGCTGCATATCGCAGGGATCTGTTTGAGCAGCTCGGCGGATTTGAATCGCCGGTTATTTTTAACGAGGATATGTTTTTTGCGGCGCATGCAGTGCAGGAAGGATACAAGGTTGCGTATGCGGCGGACGCCGAGGTGGTTCATTCGCACAACTATTCGGTGAAGCAGCAGTTTCACCGCAATTTTGATCTGGCGGTGTCCCAGACGGCACATCCGGAGATCTTTGAGCAGGTCAGCTCGGAGGCGGAGGGCATGCGTCTGGTAAAAAATACGATAGGTTATCTGTGTAAGATTCACAAGCCGTATCTGATCTGGAAGTTAGGGTGGCAGTGTGTCGGCAAGTACGCCGGCTATTTTCTGGGAAAACGCTATCAGAAGCTTGGCAGACGGCAGATCTTGAAGTGTACCATGAGTCCGTATTACTGGAAGCGGATATGGTCAGAAAAACAGGGAGACAGAACATCGTTTTAAATTAGAGGATTTTATGAAAAAAAAATATAAAGTGTGGATTTTTTGGGCATTGATGCTGATCGGGGCACTTCTGGTGGTAAGTCAGAGCAGCTATTCGGATGGCGACGATGCCTTTTTTTATCAGTATACGAACAGTATGGGATTTGGAGAGTATCTGTCCTGGCGCTATCAGACCTGGGTGGGAAGAATGTCGGGAGAGGCGTTTGTGTATCTTGCATTCCGGCTAGGGCTCGGCTTCTGGCGTGTGGTAAATGCCGTGATGCTGGTGCTTCTGCCGATGGGGGTGCTGCGCTTGTCAGAAAAGGCGGCAGGGATTGGTGTACACAGTGAGGAAGCGATCGAGCCCTGCGCAGCGGCAGTGGGCGGCTATTTTCTCATGAACATTATGACTGTCGGCTATGCGGCGGTCTGGGTGAATGGTTCCATCTTCTATACCTGGTGTTTTACCTGCGGAATCTGGGCGCTGATGCCTTTTGCGGACGCGGTGTTCGCAAAGCCGGGGGAAGAGCCTGCGCTGAATAAGAAATATTTTCTGATCAGCATACCGTGCGCGGTGGCAGGAACGATGTCCATCGAGCAGATGAGCGCTGTTTTGCTGACGTTTGAGGTGTTGGCGGTTGCCGCACTGTCCCTTCGCCATAAAAAAGTGCATCCGCTTCTTCTGGTTCAGACACTTGCGACAGCGGTGGCGTTTGTGATTCTGTTCTCGGCTCCCGGCAATGAGATCCGTGTGGCAAGTGAGATTGCAAACTGGATGCCGGAATACGAGACGATGCCTTTCGGACAGCATGTGTTCATCACGATACACTGGCTGCTGTCATCGTTTGCAAATGAGAACAAACTGTTTTTATGCGGCATCTGGGTTGTGGGAATCCTTCTTCTGCTGCAGCAGGAGCAGAAGAAAAAGAGAGACTGGATCGCTCTTGGGATCGCGGCGGTCTTTACCCTGGCAGCACTGCTTCCTTATGCAGGCTTTGATCTGTTATCGGATATGGGGATGCAGTATATCAATATTGAAGCGTGCGTGTACCAGGTGCCGTCCATGGCGGTGATGACGCGGGAAGTGATTCTTGCGATGATCTGGTGGGCTGCGGCGCTGCTTTTCACCCTGCCGTTTTTATGGCGCGTGTCAAAAAAGCACATCACGCTGATGCTCGCCTATCTTGCGGGAATCGCGAGTGAGGCGATTATGTATTGCTCTCCGACGATGTATGCGTCCGGTGCGCGTGTTTATTACCTGACGGATCTTTTATATCTGTTTATTATTTTGACACTTGCATTTTCCCTGAAAAAGAAGCGCTGGAGAAATGGATTCTATGTGGGACTGTTCGTGGCGGGCGTTTGGAATCTGGTGTGGCAGGTCCTTTTTTAGACAGAAAAGAACAGAAACATACTTTTTTGATACTTTCGTCACAATTACATCACATTTTCCCTGTAAACTGCATCATAGAAAGTGAGAGAGAAAAAGAAATACTCACTGGAACAGAACAAAGAGTTGTCAGGGAAAGGAGCAATTATTATGGATAACAATGAACGTAATCATAACCAGTCTTCCGATTCCTTCTATTCATATAATAACGGAACGAATCAGAACGGCACATCGCAGAACAACGGAGCATACAGCGCAAACGGAGCTTACCAGAATGGCAGCGCATACGGTCAGAACGGAGGAACCTACCAGAACGGAGGAACTTACCAGAACGGAGGAACCTACCAGAGCGGCACACAGAATAACAGTGCATACGGTCAGAACGGAGGAACCTACCAGAACGGCGGTTATCAGCAACAGTTCTACCAGAGCCAGGGAGCCGGGAATGCGGCGTACGGTCAGAATCCTTCCGGCAAGAAGGAAAAGAAGAGAAGAGAAAAGAGAGAGAGAAAGCCGGGCGGCTTTGGTATGAAGCTTGCAAAATGTGCGGCACTGGCACTTGTCTTCGGACTGGTATCCGGAACGGTGTTCGAGGGCGTACATCTCGCATCGGGTCAGATTTTCGGAAACTCGGATTCCACGGTGGCAGCCACAGGCAGCGTGCTGACACAGTCCGATTCCAACACCAAGATTGAGGCGACCGGCGCATCATCCAGTTATGTGGCATCCGATGTCTCTGACATCGTGGAAGCGGTAATGCCTTCTATCGTATCGATCACGAATGTGAGCGAATCCCAGTATCAGAGCTTTTTCGGCGGAACACAGACACAGCAGAGCACAAGCTGCGGTTCCGGTATTATCGTGAGCCAGGATGCAGACAATCTTTATATTGCGACCAACAATCATGTGGTGGAGGGTGCAGACAGCCTTACAGTCGCATTCAGTGACAACACAACCGTCAGCGCGGAGATCAAGGGTACCGATCCTTCCACAGATCTTGCAGTTATCCGCGTTGCGTTAAGCAGCATCGATTCTGACACATTAAACACAATCAAAGTTGCAACACTTGGCAATTCGGATGATCTGAAAGCCGGACAGGCAGCGATCGCCATCGGTAATGCACTCGGCTATGGTCAGTCTGTGACAACCGGTGTCATCAGCGCATTGAACCGTGAAGTAACCGTATCCGATTCCAACAGCAACACAAATTACACCGCAGAACTGATCCAGACCAGTGCAGCGATCAACCCTGGTAACAGTGGCGGTGCACTGCTCAATGCAGCAGGCGAGGTCATCGGTATCAACTCTGTAAAATATGCAGATACAAGTGTTGAGGGAATCGGTTATGCGATCCCGATCAGCACAGCAATGCCGATCATTGAGGATCTGATTACGAAGGAAAAGGTAGATGAGGCAGACAGTGCATATCTTGGTATCGGCGGCGTCGATGTCACAAGCGATGTGGCAAAGACCTACAATATGCCGACCGGTGTCTATGTAGCACAGGTAAAAGAGAACTCCGCCGCAGAGCAGGCTGGAATTCAGAAGGGCGATATCATTACCGCATTTGACGGTAAGGATGTCTCCTCGATGGAGGATCTATCCTCTAAACTTCAGTATTACAAAGCAGGAACGACCGTGGATGTCACCATCCAGAGATCTTCCAACGGACAGTATGAAGAGCAGACGCTCTCTGTCACACTGGGAAAGAAGAACTGACAGAGAAAGGGCTGACACAGAGGTTGGGATCTGATTATAAGGAACCTGTAGGTGTGAAGTTCCGAAATGTAACAGGCGACGGTAAATCTTTGAAGCAAAATTCGAGTATTTCTTCCATGCCGCGCTATGCATCAGATTCTGTGTCTCTTGCCACGCTTTGACAATCCGCAGGATGTGTCCGACAAACCGCAGACAATGAGCGGATTCCCTAGTGTCCCTGGCGGCATCGCTTCACAGACAATATAAAACCGCGCGAACCGAAACTCATTGCCATCTGCTATTGAAAATATGGCAGATGGCAATTCAAACATCGGCTTCGCGCGGTTATGTTTTGTTCAGCGGTGCCGCAAGGGACACACGAGAATCCTAAAATTGTCTGCAGGTTGCGGACACATCCTACGGAGTGTTCAAAGCTTGGAAAGACACAGATCATCGCAGATGCGAAGCGCGGCGTGGTTAGAAATACCGGATTTTGCGGTCAGATTTACCGCCGCCTGTTATATTTGGAACTTACATATGAATTTCCAGGTTATCAGATTCCTGCCTCTGCGTCAGTCCCTTTGATCTGTCCGTCTTCTGTCTCAGTGTTCCATCTTCCAGAAGGCTGAGGAGTAAGGCGGGAGCGTACTGCCACCTCCAAAGTCGTGCGTCTTCCCGGTGAGCAGGTCAACAGCTGTGCCGCAGCCTGCGTCGAAGTGCGCCGTGAAGCTTTCGGAATCTGCGTTGATGGCGACTAGCACACGCTCATTGACGCTTTTCCGCTCAAAGATGGACTGCTTATTCGTGAGCAGGACAGAGCGGAAATCGCCGTAGTTTAACGCCTCGGAAGACTTTTTCGCGGCGGCAAGGCGGCTGATGAAATCCGTGAGCGCGGTCCATTCCGGAGCGTCAAAGCAGGCGCGCAATGCGGGATCGCCGTCCTCTTTTCGCGCTTTGGTGCCCCATTCACTTCCGTAGTACACGCATGGAATGCCCGGCATGCCGAACTGCATGGCATAGATTAACGGAAGGTGCGCCTCGTTTGAGAGGATGCTTGCCACACGGGTGACATCATGGTTGTCGACGAAGGAGAGCAGGTGCTTTCCCTTGTACAGAGTCCAGTTGTCCGGGCCGAACTGGCGCAGCAGAGAGTGATTGATCTCGAACATGTTCATGGAGTTAAAACTGGAATACAGTCCCTTGTAGCACTCATAGTTTGTCACGGAGTGCAGCATGGCGTCGTTCATGATCTGGTTGTAATCGCCGTGTACGACCTCGCCGACCAGGAAGAAATCCGGCTTTAAGGTGTCACAGTAGGCGCGCAGCCTGCGGATAAAATCATGGTCGAGGCAGTAAGCCACATCCAGCCGCAGTCCGTCGATGTCAAACGCATCTATCCAGCCCTTGATGCAGGAAAAGAGGTGTGCGATGACATCCTCGTTGTGCAGATTCAGCTTTACGAGATCATAATTCCCTTCCCAGCCCTCATACCACAGCCCGTCATTATAATTGGAATTCCCGTCAAAATTGATATGAAACCAATCCTTGTAGGGAGAGTCCCATCTCTTCTCTAAAACGTCCTGGAATGCCCAGAAACCGCGGCCGACGTGATTGAAGACGCCGTCTAAGACGACTTTGATGCCGGCGGCGTGGAGGTTGTCACACACTTCCTTAAAATCCGCGTTGGTGCCAAGTCTTGTGTCGATCTTTGTGTAATCTCTGGTATTGTAGCCGTGGGTGTCCGATTCAAAGAGCGGTGAAAAATATACGGCGTTTGCGCCAAGCTTCTGAATATGAGGAATCCAGTCGTTTACCTTTTGGATGCGGTGGGTGAGAACCCCGTCATTTTCAAAAGGTGCGCCGCAGAACCCAAGCGGATAGATCTGATAAAATACACTTTCATATGCCCACATAATGCGTTGCCTCCTGTGATTGCTTTTTTATTTCGCTGTGCTCATGTCGTGTGATTTTTTAGAGCAGGCGCGCTGTGCAGTGATTACGGTGTCACGCAGACCGCCCCGTTCCAATGCGGCGACAGCCTCGATCGTCGTTCCGCCCGGAGAGCACACGGCGTCTTTCAGTTCGCCGGGGTGTCTGCCGGTCTCCAATACCATTTTGGCTGCGCCGTAGACGGACTGGGCGGCAAATTTGTAAGCCTGTGCCCGCGGCATGCCGTCAGCAACGGCAGCGTCTGCCATTGCCTCGATAAACAGATAGACATAGGCAGGGGAGGAACCGGACACGCCCACAACAGCGTCGATGAGGCTCTCCGGTACGACTTCTGCTTTTCCAAAGGAGCTGAAGATCGCCTGCACTTCGGAAAGCTCAGCTTCGGTGACATGTGCATTGACACACAGGGCGCTCATCGCCTCGCCGACGAGGGCAGGTGTGTTTGGCATGGCGCGAACGAGTTTGATTTCCTTGCCAAACGCCTCTTCGATGGCAGCAATGGTTTTGCCTGCAGCGATGGAGACGATGATGCAGCTGCTCTTCACATGCGGGGCAATCTGCGGAATCACCTCATCAAATTTGTTCGGCTTGACGGCGAGAAACAGAATATCGCTGCGCTCGGCGACCGTCTCATTGGAGAGTGTCGTCTCGATGGAAAACCGGCTGTGAATGGCGTCGAGCGTCTCCTTGGAGTGTGCACTGGCGATTACCTGCCCCGTGGTTACCAGGGAGGCGTTTAAGATGCCGCCGATCATGGCGCTGCCCATGTTGCCGGCACCGATAAAACCAATGATTTTGTCAAACATATCAAAAACCACCTTTCTATGTATTGTATGCTGATATCAGAACAGCCGGCTAAAGATAGCCGGCTGTCTTTCTATAAAATATGGTAGCGTTTTTAGAACCAAACGTCAAGTCCTGGTGTACGATGTTTAGAAATCTGTCAGATTGGCAGCTCTCTTCTCAAGGAATGCGCCCATTCCCTCTTTCTTGTCATGTGTGTCGTTGACAACACCAAAGAGGTTTGCTTCCATCTCAACGGCATTCCTGATGTCCATGTCGTAGCCGTTGTTGATTGCTGCCTTGGCAACGGAGACTGCGTAGCTTCCCTTGGAGATGATCTTTGCAGCCATAGCCTTTGCGGTAGCCATCAGTTCTTCTTTTGCGACAACCTTATTTACAAGGCCGATGCGGTATGCTTCGTTGGCATCGATATTGTCACAGGTGAAGATCATTTCTTTGGCACGTCCCATACCAACCAGACGGGCAAGTCTCTGTGTACCGCCGAATCCAGGGATGATACCAAGACCGCACTCCGGCTGTCCGAAAACAGCGTTGTCGGATGCAATACGGATATCACATGCCATAGCGATCTCACATCCGCCGCCGAGAGCAAAGCCGTTGACAGCAGCGATGGTAACCTGACGCATATTCATTAATTTGAAAAATGGAACAGAAGCCTTGATGCCGAATGCTCTTGCTTCCGGAGCGGTGAAGTTCACCATCTCGGAGATATCAGCGCCTGCAACGAAAGACTTGAACTCGTTGCCCTTCTTGTCCGGACCGCCGGTTAAGATGACAACCTTGACATCGTCCATAGCTTCGATCTCAGTCAGAGCCGTGTTTAACTCGTCAAGAGTCTCACTGTTTAATGCGTTAAGAGCTGCCGGTCTGGAAATGGAAAGAACAGCAGTCTGGTCAGCGATTTCCAATTTCAAATTGTTAAATTCACTCATTCTAAAACCCTCCTAAATAGTTTGATAAAAAATTAACAAATTACTAATATTAGAGTACAGCGTTTTCTAAAATTTGTCAATAGAAAACAGTATTTTCATTTGGAAAGAAAGGGGGTATAATAAATCCTAAAATGAGTACGTTACCAAGGAGTCATACATATGAGCACAAAGAGATCTTATCTGTCAAAAGTTGTTGTGGAGATGCCGGATTCCGGTATTAAGGATTTTTTCGATATTGCCAATACCATGGACGGGGCTCTGTCTCTGGGCGTCGGGGAGCCGGACTTCCAGACGCCGGAGCATGTCAGGGAGGCGGCGGTCGCTTCCATCCGGCGCGCTGAGACAAAGTATACTGACAACCGCGGTACCGTGGAGCTGCGTGCGGCAGCAGCGGAGTATCTGGAAAAGTTCGATCTGCACTATGACCGGGCGGATGAGATCCTTATCACAATGGGGGCAAGCGAGGGGATTGATCTGGCGCTGCGTGCGCTGGTGGATCCGGGAGACGAGGTTCTGGTGGTTGAGCCTGCCTATGTGTCCTACATCCCCTGCGTGGAACTGTGCGGAGGAATTCCGGTGTCAATTCCGCTGCAGGCGAAGAACCGGTTCCGTCTGACGGCGGAGGAACTGGAGGAGAAGATCACAGAGCGGACAAAAGTGCTTCTCATCTCTTTCCCGAATAATCCGACGGGTGCCATCATGGAAAAGGCGGATCTGGAGGCGATCCGCGAGGTAGTGCTCGCCCATGACCTCTTTGTGATTACGGACGAGATCTATGCGGAGCTCACCTACGGCAAGAAGCATGTGTCGATCGCGGCACTGCCGGATATGTATGAGCGCTGCGTGGTTCTAAACGGTTTTTCCAAGGCGTTTGCAATGACCGGATGGCGTATGGGTATCGCGGCGGGGCCGGTGGAGGTCATTTTCCATATGAACAAGATCCACCAGTTCACGACGATGTCAGCGGGAACGACGTCCCAGTATGCGGCGTTAGAAGCACTCACGAGTCCCGTACGGGACGAGGAGATCGATGTGATGCGCCGGGAGTATGACGAGAGACGCCACCTGATGGTGGACGGATTCCGGGCAATGGGACTTAAGGTGGTTGAGCCGGAGGGAGCATTTTATGTGTTCCCTTCGATCAAAGAGACCGGGCTTACCTCAATGGAGTTCTGCAGAAGACTTTTGCAGGAGCAGAAGGTGGCGGTGATACCGGGAGATGCCTTTGGAAGCTGCGGCGAGGGATACATCCGGTGTTCCTATGCATATTCCAAGGATGTGATAAAAGAATGCCTCGAAAAAATCGCGGTATTTGTGGCGCAGTTTGATCTGAATAAGAACGCGCAGCAGTAAAGAGACGGAGAAAAGAATGCTGGATAATTATCATCTGAATCAGTTGGCAGAGCCCCTGCTCGTGTGGTTTCTGGATCATGCGAGGGTGCTCCCGTGGCGTGAGAGACCGGAGCCTTACCGCGTGTGGGTCTCGGAAATCATGCTGCAGCAGACCAGAGTGGAGGCGGTAAAGCCCTATTATGAGCGATTTTTAAAAGCATTGCCGGATGTGGCAGCGCTTGCAGCCTGTCCGGAGGATCAGCTGATGAAGCTCTGGGAGGGACTGGGCTATTACAACCGCGTGAGAAATATGCAGAAAGCCGCAGTTACCGTGACGGAGGAGTATGGCGGAGTGCTTCCGGCGGATTATGGGAAGCTTCTGGAGTTAAAAGGAATCGGTTCCTACACAGCGGGTGCCATCGCATCGATCGCCTATGGGATACCGGTGCCGGCGGTAGACGGAAATGTGCTGCGGATCTTGACGCGCGTGGCGGCAGATGATACCGACATCATGAAACAGTCGTTCCGCAGTGCGGTGGAAGCGCAGCTGGGGGAGATGATGCGGGAACTTACGGTTCCGGAGGAGCTTCGGCGTGCCCTTCGCGATGAAAATGTTCCCGGCGCGCTCAACCAGGCGATGATGGAGCTCGGGGCGACGGTCTGTGTGCCGAACGGCGCACCTCTCTGTGAGGAATGTCCGTGGAGTAAGATGTGCCTTGCGAGAGCACAGGGGCGTGTGATGGATTTTCCGGTAAAAAGCAAGGCGAAGGCGCGCCGCATTGAGGAGCGCACGGTGCTTGTCATCCGGGATGGAGAAAAGGTGGCAATCCGCAAGCGCCCGAAGAAGGGGCTGCTCGCCGGACTGTACGAGCTGCCGAATCTGTCTGGCGCATTAAGTGCGGAGGAAGTCCTTTCCTATGTAAAGGAACAGCAGTTTGCTCCGCTGCGAATCGAGAAGCTTGCGGATGCAAAGCACATATTTTCCCATATCGAGTGGAGGATGAGTGGATATGTCATTCTGGTGGAGGAAGCCGGCTTTGCCACAGAAAAGGAACCGGAGTCAGGAAATGGGCGCACCCCGGAGGAGAAAGCGGACGGGGAAGGCGGACTGATTTTTGTGGATGCATGGGATGCGAGAGAGCGTTATGCCATTCCGTCGGCATTTTCAGCATATGCGGGTTATTTAAAAAAGGAATTTGATTAAGATCAAGAAAGATAAAAAAGTTTGTAAAAAAGAGGGAGCCGGTGCATCGCACCGGCTTTTCATATGAAAAAGATTGTGTGTATGGAAAGTGAAATAAATTCACTATCTGCTGGGAGGAACCTTGCCTATTTCTAAGCAAGGTGACCTGACAAGCACTTGTCAGGAATGAAAAAGTTCTATGAAAAATTTAACTTGCTGTCTTAACTTTATCTATACTATAAAATGGAAATATGACCAGCGTATGCCAAGTTTATTAGTATTTTGTAAATAAAATATGAACAAATGAAGGAAGTGGACATTTTTCAGTGGATATTTTGAAAACCTTAAGGAAAAAATAAATTGGCGTACAGAGTGAAATCCTGTATAATGGAACAGGTCAATGAGTAAATGAAACAGCAGATAAGGAAATGGATAGAGGAGATTAGAAAATGAAATTGTTGACATTTGCGATTCCGTGCTACAATTCGGAAGCATATATGGAAAAGTGTATCGAGTCGCTGCTTCCGGGCGGGGATGATGTGGAGATTTTGATCGTGGATGACGGATCGCATGACCGCACGGCAGAGATTGCGGATGCGTATGAGAAAAAATATCCGGGGATTATCCGGGCGATTCATCAGGAGAACGGCGGTCACGGCGAGGCGGTCAATGCGGGCATCCGTAATGCCACCGGACTTTATTTTAAGGTAGTGGACAGCGATGACTGGGTGGATCTGGACGCTTACCGCAAGATTCTGGATAAGTTACGAGAGATTTCCGGCGGCGACAGAGTGCTGGATATGTTTATTGCTAATTATGTGTATGAGAAAGAGGGAGTGAAGCATAAAAAAGTCATGCGATGCTCCAATCTCCCGAAAGACCGGATATTTACCTGGAAGGAAGCCGGACATTTTCACAAGGGACAGTATATTCTCATGCATTCCGTGATCTACCGCACGAAGCTTCTGGTGGAGTGTGGGCTGGAACTGCCGAAACACACCTTCTATGTGGATAACATCTATGTATACAAGCCGCTTCCGAGTGTGCGGACACTCTATTATATGGATGTGGATTTTTACCGGTATTTTATCGGAAGAGATGATCAGTCCGTCAATGAGCGGGTGATGATTTCCCGCATTGACCAGCAGATCCGTGTGAATAAGATTATGGTCGATGCGTTTGACCTGTGGAAAATCCCGAACCGCAAGCTCAGACATTATATGTTCAACTATCTGGAGATCATCACGGTCATCTCGACGATCATGCTGATCCGCTCCGGCACGGAGGAGAATCTGGAGAAGAAGAGAGAACTCTGGAAATATATTAAAGAAAAAGATATCCGCCTGTTCCACCATCTGCGTGCGGGCATCCTTGGCAATACGATGAATCTGCCGGGAAAAGGCGGAAGAAAGATCTCCGTTGCGGCGTATAAGCTTTCACAGAAGGTGGTCGGCTTCAACTAGCGGGAATCCCTGCACTGTGTCCGGGAGAGATTTTTGAGGAAATACATGATCTTAAAGTTCCAGATGTAACCGGCAGCAACATTCTAAGCGCAAAATCCGGTATTTCTAACCACACCGCGTCCGGCATCTTTGATGATCCGTGTCTTTCCAAGCTTTGAGCACTCCGCAGGATGTGTCCGCAAGCCGGCAGACAATTTTAGGACTTTTGTGTGGCGCTTATTCGCCCCAGACAACAGCTGGCATAAATGCCACCTTTATGTCGAACAAAACATAACCGCGCGAAGCCGATGTTTGAATTGGCATCTGCCTTATTTTCAATAGCAGATGCCAACGAGTTTCGGTTCGCGCGGTTTTATATTGTCTGTGAAGAAGTGGTATTAGCGCCACTAGAAAGTCCGCCCATTGTCTGCGGGTTGTCGGACACACCCTGTGGATTGTCAAAGCGTGGCAAAGACACAGAATTGGATGCCGGACGCGGCATGGAAGAAACACTCGAATTTTGCTTCAAAGAATGTTGCTGCCGGTTACATTCTGGAACTTTATGCACATACATTGCTTGAAATATACTCTCCCGGATACAGAGCAGGGATTGCCTGCGATTAAGAATCCATACTCATTTCGTTTAAGAGAGCCGTTTTCATATCGTAGAGCTTCTGGGAGAGGTCGACGTAGATCTCCTGCGGGTTGACGAAACGCTTGGTCTCATCCCAGATGGTGTCTTTTTCATGGTTACAGATTTCACGGATCTCCATGACGCCCGGCGAGGTGTAGATGGTTTTTCCGGCCTTTATTACCGGAATCAGCATCTCACGCAACGTGTAGCTTCCTCCCGGGAGTCTCGTCTTTTTCCAGGGAGCGTTCGGATCAAACAGCTTTAAGTCTTCGCTCTCGTCGAATGTCTCATCGTACAGGCAGATGAGATCGGCCTTGATCTTGCCGGTCTTTTTGTCATAGACGCGGTAAAATGTCTTGTTGCCGGGGTTCGTGACTTTTTCTACATTCTCAGATAACTTGATCTTCGGCTGAAAACTTCCGTCCGCGGTGCGGATGGCGGCAAGCTTGTAGACACCGCCGAAGGCAGGGTTGTCCTTCGAGGTAATCAGATTGGTGCCGACACCCCAGGAGCTGATGGCTGCGCCCTGCAGTTTTAAGCTTTCAATCAGGTATTCGTCAAGGTCGTTGGAAGCGGAGATCACGGCGTCCGGAAAACCGGCTTCATCTAACATTTTGCGCACCTGCTTGGAGAGGTAGGCAAGGTCGCCGCTGTCCATGCGGATTCCGTAATAAGTCAGCGGAATACCGGCATCGCGCATCTCGGTGAAGACACGGATGGCATTCGGAATACCGGATTTTAACGTGTCGTAGGTATCCACGAGCAGAATACATGCGGACGGGTAGAGCTCGGCGTATTTGCGGAAAGCCGTGTACTCATCCGGAAAACTCATGATCCAGCTGTGGGCATGTGTGCCGAGTACCGGCACATGGAACATCTGACCGGCGAGAACATTGGAAGTGCCGTTGCAGCCGCCGATCACGGCAGCTCTGGCGCCGTAGGTACCGGAATCCGGACCCTGTGCGCGCCGCAGACCAAACTCCATGACATTATCGCCCTTGGCCGCGTAACAGACGCGGGCGGCCTTGGTCGCGATCAGACACTGGTGGTTGACGATATTTAAGATGGCAGTCTCGATTAACTGTGCCTCCATGATCGGAGCGACAACTTTTACCAGAGGTTCTCTCGGGAAGATCAGGCTGCCTTCCGGGACGGCGTAGATGTCGCCGGAAAATTTGAAATTGCTCAGGTATTCCAGAAAATCTTCGTCAAATATTTTCAGACTGCGCAGATAGTTGATGTCGTCCGCGTCAAAATGCAGATTCTCGATGTAGTCGATGACCTGCGCTAAACCTGCGCAGACGGAGTAACCGCCGTCGCAGGGATTGTTGCGGTAGAAGGCGTCAAAGACGACAACATCCTGATTATGATTTTTAAAATATCCCTGCATCATGGTCAGCTCATAGAGATCTGTGAGCAGGGTAAGATTCAATGTACTCATGTGTGTTTGGAACCGGAGTTCCGCTCCTTTCCTGTTTTGAGATTGGAACTATTATAACATAATCGTTGAGAAAATGTAGGAAAAGTTATATAGTTAAGGTATTCTGGAAGAAATGTGAGGCAGTGAATGGGATGAGAAGAGAGCGTGCGATGGCACTGTTTGAAGAAGGATATAATTGTGCGCAGTCGGTATTTCTGGCGTTTTCGGATTTACATGGAATGGATACGCACACGGCGGCGGCACTCAGCTCGTCTTTCGGCGGCGGAATGGGAAGACTGCGCGAGGTGTGCGGAGCGGTCAGCGGGATGTTTCTTACGGCGGGCATATTATACGGCTATGACGACCCGGGCGCCCGGGAGGAAAAAGCGGCACACTATGCGAGAATCCAGGAACTGGCGAAGGCGTTTGAGGAGAAAAACGGTTCGATCGTCTGTCGGGAGCTGCTTGGTTTATCGGTAAAGCGGGAAGAACCGACACCGAAGGAACGGACTGCCGAGTATTATAAAAAGCGTCCCTGCAAGGAACTTGTCGGGGATGCCGCTGAGATATTGGAAAAGTATATTGCAGAACATCCGGTGGATGAGAGGTTAGAAAAGAGAGGAACAGTCAGATGATGATTCGCAGAGCAGCCATACAGGATCTGGAACAGATCATGCAGATATATGCGAGGGCGGTGCAGTATATGCAGGCATCCGGCAACCCCAACCAGTGGGTGGCGGGGTATCCGTCCAGGACGTTGATTGAGGAGGACATCGCACGCGGAGTCAGTTATGTAGTTGACAGGGATGGCGTGATTGAGGCTGTGTTTTCCTATATAGAAGGGGAGGATCCGACCTACCGGCAGATTGAGCAGGGGATGTGGCGCACGAATGGAAGTTATGGAACCGTGCACCGGCTGGCATCCGCCGGACGGCTCCGCGGCGTGGCGGAAATCTGCTTTTCCTGGTGTGCCGAGCAGGCAAAATTACACGGATGCAGCAGTCTTCGGGCTGACACGCATCAGGACAACCGCATTATGCAGCATCTACTGCAAAAAAACGGATTTGTGTACTGTGGGGTGATTCATCTGGCAAACGGCGCGCCGCGGATGGCGTTTGAGCGGGCTGCCGTGGCACCGGACGGAGAAAATCCGGGAGGAGCATATTCCGGGATGCCGAATGCAGGAGGAATATATACGGAAGGAGCATATTCCGGGATACCGGATGCGAATGGAATGAATCCGGGAATGCCGCAGCAGAAACAGAAAGGCGATGGCAGAGGATATGGCATTGCATCGCTCATACTCGGCATCGTGTCTGTGCTGCTGTTTTGTACCTGCATCAACTGGGTGACGGGAATTCTGGCGGTCATTTTCGGAATCATTCAGATCACGAAAAATAAGGAGCATGGTCTTGCAATCGGTGGAATCATCACAGCGGCGGTCTCAATGGTGCTTTCCGTCGTTTTATATCTTGCCATGTGGTTCGGAATGACAAATGCGGGAATTACATACGAAGATATTCTATACGATCAGTATGATGACAGCTATGACAGTGATGGAAGTGATGCATGGTACGACGGCGACGGAAACGGCAGTTATGACGGCGGCGGAAATGACGGATGGTATGACGGTGATGGCAGTGGCGGCTACGATTACTATAATGATCCCTACGATTATTTCAGAGATTACTATGACGTTCAGGAGCCGGGCGGCAATCAGTTTATGTGAGCGTTTTTGGCAATGGAGTGATAGCTTCGCGCTTTTTGGAATATACTCTAAGTGACAGAGCATAAAGGTCAGAGTAGAGGTGCGGATAGCAGGAAGCTGGTTTTATAATAAAAAGAAAAGAGGCAGACTGATCTGGGCAGCAGCGGGAATGGCATGTATGGCGGCAGGGTGTTGTGCAGCTTTTTATATGCAGGTATCCCTGCATGCACCAACAGAGGTCAGGGAGGCGCTGGCGATGGATGAATCGGTAAAAAAAGTGGCAATTACATTCGACGACGGACCTAATCCGGACTATACGGAGATGCTTCTTGCGGGGCTGAAGGAACGTGGTGTGAGCGCCACGTTTTTTCTGTTGGGAAAAGAAGTGGAGCAGTATCCGGAGATTGTGAAGAAAATTCATGAGGGCGGACATCTGATCGGAACACACTCCTATGAACATGTCAATCTGAGTAATCTGACCGATGCGGCGGCGATCGAGCAGGTGGATAAGACGAACGCGGCGATTCATGAAATTATTGGCGAGTTTCCGGAGTATATTCGGCCGCCGTTCGGGTGCTGGAAACCGAATCTGGATTATGAGACGACAATGATTGAGGTGCTCTGGGATGTCGATCCGAAAGACTGGGCGACGAGCAACGCATCGGTCATTGCGCAGCGCGTGCTGGGAGATGTCGGGGAGAATGATATTATTCTGCTTCATGATGCATCGGAGTCGTCCGTGCTGGCGGCATTTAAGATCATCGATGAATTGAAGGCGCAGGGGTATACATTTGTGACGGTGGAGGAGATTCTGCTGGAGTGAGACGCGGCAGGACTTGCAACCCTCTTCTCAATTTGTTACAGTATAGAAAATGATTTCCGGGGAAAATCGTGCACAACAGAGAAAATACATATTTTACTTGTAAAAAGGGCATGTATCGTGTATTGTAATAGAAGCGATGCAATTTTTGAGTCGCAATCTGTCATATTTTTTGGAAAAAGCATGATTAAAACTACGAATCATTAAAAAAATGCAAGTTTTGTATTGAAAAAATTCAAAACGGTCAAGTGTGCGCCGCGTGCGGACATGCGCCGGGAGGCAGTGACCGGGAATTTTTATACATCAGAAAGCAGGTTTTGACATGGACTTATTTGAATATATGAGAGAACAGCAAAAGGAGACGGAGGCGCCGCTTGCATCCAGACTTCGCCCCACGACGCTGGATGAGATGGTGGGGCAGCAGCATATTATAGGAAAAGATAAGCTGCTGTACCGCGCAATCAAAGCGGATAAGCTAAGTTCCATCATACTGTACGGTCCGCCGGGAACCGGTAAGACGACGCTTGCAAAAGTGATCGCGCATACGACAAGCGCAGAGTTTTTACAGATCAATGCGACTTCTGCCGGCAAGAAGGACATGGAGGAAGTGATCGCGCAGGCGAAGAACAACCAGGGAATGTACGGCAGGAAGACGATCCTCTTTATCGATGAGATTCATCGCTTCAATAAGGGACAGCAGGATTATCTGCTTCCGTTCGTGGAGGACGGCACGATTATTCTGATCGGTGCAACGACAGAGAATCCGTATTTTGAGGTCAACGGAGCTTTGTTGTCCAGATCCATCATTTTTGAACTGAAGAGCCTGTCGAAGGAGGATATCCGGACATTGATTCTCCGTGCGGTAAACGACCGGGAAAAGGGACTGGGCGCTTACGATGCCGTGATTGATGACGATGCGCTGGAATTTCTGGCGGATGTTGCGAACGGGGATGCCCGCGCGGCACTCACGGCGATCGAACTCGGCGTGCTGACGACGGAGCGGAGTGCAGACGGGAAGATTCACATCACGCTTGCGGTTGCCAGTGAATGTATCCAGAAGCGCGTGGTCAAATACGATAAGTCCGGGGATAACCATTACGACACGATCTCCGCTTTTATTAAAAGTATGCGTGGTTCCGATCCGGATGCGGCAGTCTACTATCTTGCACGGATGCTGTACGCGGGAGAGGACATCAGGTTTATTGCAAGGCGTATCATGATCTGTGCGGCGGAGGACGTCAGCAATGCGGATCCGATGGCGCTTGTGGTCGCCACATCGGCGGCGCAGGCGGTGGAGCGCATCGGTATGCCGGAGGTGCAGATTATTTTAGCGCAGGCGGTCACCTATGTGGCGAGCGCACCAAAAAGCAATTCTGCGGTCTGTGCCATCAGCGATGCCATGGCGGCGGTGCGGGATACCATGACGGCGCCGATTCCGGTGCATCTGCAGGATGCACACTATAAGTCATCACAGAAGCTGGGACACGGCATCGGTTACAAATACGCGCACGATTATCCGAATCATTATGTAAAACAGCAGTATCTGCCGGACGGTCTGACCGACCGCACGTTTTATCATCCGTCGGAGAACGGCTATGAGAAAACGATCCGGGAATATTTTAATAAAATAAAAGGGATGCAGCCTTAGAAATAAGGTTCATATAAAATGTATATACAGATAGCAGGAGGAAGGAACAATGCAGTCATATCAGGAGATGAGCAAAGAGGAACTGTTAAAAGAGAAGGAACATCTGGAAGCAGAATACAAGAAGTTCCAGCAGCGGGGATTGAAGCTTGACATGTCCAGAGGAAAGCCATCCCAGGAACAGCTGGACCTGTCCATGGGCATGATGGATGTTCTCTCGTCCTATTCCGATCTCGCATGCGAGGATGGAACGGACTGCCGCAACTACGGTGTGCTGGACGGAATCCAGGAGGCGAAAGTGCTGATTGGCGATATGATCGAGTGCAATCCGGAAAATATCATTATCTACGGCAATTCCAGCTTAAATATCATGTACGATACGATTTCACGCTCCATGACACACGGTGTGATGGGAAATACGCCGTGGTGCAAGCTTGACAAGGTGAAGTTCTTATGTCCGGTTCCGGGCTATGACAGACATTTTGCCATCACAGAATATTTTGGTATTGAGATGATCAATGTTCCGATGCTTCCGACAGGACCGGATATGGATATGGTGGAGGATCTCGTCAGCAAGGATGAGGCGATCAAGGGAATCTGGTGTGTGCCGAAATACTCCAATCCGCAGGGAATTACCTACTCGGATGAGACGGTACGCCGTTTTGCCAGATTAAAACCAGCGGCAAAAGACTTCCGTATTTACTGGGATAACGCTTACTGTGTACATCATTTATATGATATGGATCAGGATCATCTGATCGAGATTCTGGCAGAGTGTAAGCGCGCTGGCAATCCGGATATGGTATACAAGTTCTGCTCGACCAGCAAGATCAGCTTCCCGGGTTCCGGTCTGGCTGCGATTGCAACTTCTGCGAACAATCTGGAGGATATTAAGAAGCAGTTAAAGATCCAGACGATCGGTCATGATAAGGTGAATCAGCTTCGCCATGTGCGCTTCTTTAAAGATGTGCACGGTATCACGGAGCACATGAGAAAGCATGCAGCTTCCCTCAGACCGAAGTTTGAGATGATTCTGGACACATTCGACAAGGAGTTAAAGGATCTCGGCGTCGGAAGCTGGTACAGCCCGAAGGGTGGATATTTTATCACCTATGAGACGCTGGAGGGATGCGCGAAGAGCGTGGTAGATAAGGCGAAAAAGGCAGGCGTTGTGATGACACCGGCAGGAGCACCGTTCCCGTACGGCAAGGACCCGAAGGATTCCGTCATCCGTATTTCTCCGTCGTATCCGTCGCTGGAGGATCTTACAACGGCAACACAGATTTTTGTAGTCTGCGTAAAGCTGGCAAGCATTGAGAAGATTCTGAGGAAACAGCAGGCGTAAGCGCGTGAGCTGGGAATGATATGAAAAAAATAATTGGAATAGTGACACCGATTCTTCTGCTGATTTTACCGTATCTGCTTTTTGTAGTTCTGTCTGTGGGCATGGGAAGACCGGACAGGGATTCGTCCGGAGCCTATATCATGGCGGGCGATTCCAGATTGCAGATGACGCAGACGGCAATCTGCATTGTCTACGTGGTGGTTGTGCTCTTAAATGTCGTCTGGGTCATCTGTCAGACGGCGGCAGGAACCAGCGCGCAGACGCTGTTGCTCTGGGATATGCTGATGAAGCTGTGCTATATCCCGTATTATCTGCTGGCGGCGCTTATGGTGCTGGCGGGATTTGCAACTTTTATGTTTGGCGGAGTCGCAATTATCGGTGTGATGTGGATTGCGGACGTCCTGTTTTTGATACCGCCGTCCATCTATGGACTGTGCGGCTGCATCCGGGCGTGCAGTGAAAAAAAGCTGTCCGTGGGGGCAGCAGTTGCCCTGTCGATATTGCATTTCATCTTTGTGCTGGATGTTGTGGCGGCGGTCGTCGGATTCTGTACCGTACATGGCAGACACAAACGCCAGAAACAGATGGAGGCTGCCAGACAGCAGCAGATGCCGTACCGGAATTGAACAAGTGAATGAAAAACATAACCGCGCGAACCGAAACTCGTTATCATCTGCTATTGAAAACAGGGCAGATGATAACGAGTTTCGGTTCGCGCGGTTATGTTCTGTTTGCTGGTGTCACGAAGGGGCACGCACAAAAGTCCTAAAATTGTCTGTGGTTTGCGGACACACCACGTGGAATGTTCCAAACTTGGAAAAACACAGATAATCAAGGATGTTCGACGCGGCATGGTTAGAAATACCGGATTTTGCGATTAGAATTGCCGCCCCGGTTGCATTTGGAACGTCATACATCTCTATTACTTATAAGAAAACGTATCCCGTTATAAATTCGGATTATGCCTGTGTCTGGGCAGTCTCCGTCTCCTCGGTTCCGTTCTTCCACTTGTTGAACTTCTCCACAACGGCATCATAGGTGCGCTGTGAGATGTCCGGAAGATCCTGTCCCCAGGACTTGGTTGCTTCCTTGAAGCCCTTCTTGAAAGCGTCAAGAAGAAGATCAGCTTTTTCCGGATCGTCTCCGGAGAGTGCTTTTGCAAAATCAAGAATACGGTCTGAAGTCTGGTCGACGCCCCAGTAACCGTCATCAGCGATATCTGCCTGCGCCTGTGCCCTGGTGGCTTCATCTACGGTAAAATCACCTTTTGCAAGGAAGCTCCACATAGAATCTGCGGTACCGATGGCAACACCCTGCTTGGTCATCATCTTTTCTACAAGACTGCGAAGCTGGGAGGTACGCTGCTCGGCATCTGCCTTTAACTTGTTGATAAGTGCGTAATCGGTCTTCTTTGTAACCGTGCCGGATGTCTGACCGGAACTCTTCTCATATACGACACCGGTATCGGTCTTTGTGCTGCTCTCACTCTTTTTCTCTGTATGGTCCGTCTTTGCTGCGGTATAAGTAGAAGCCTGCTGTGCTGCCACTGAGTTTGTAATACTGTTAATTGCCATAATTCATTCCTCCATTCCCTTGGATCGGTTTAAAATAATTGACAGGAGGCATCCATGCCTGCTCTTTGTCTCATCTTCTATATCGGCAGGAAACATTGCCCGGTTTAGATTTTTGAGAAATTTTATTGCGTAAAAAGAAGGAGAGATAATTGACCTTTTTTACAAGTCATGGTAAGATTCAGTCTGTATACAAAATACATTAAAAAAACATGGGGGCATTATGAAAGAGATTTCGGTAAAAGCACTGGCAAAAGTAAATCTCGGACTTGATGTGGTACGGAAGAGACCGGACGGGTACCATGAGGTGCGGATGATCATGCAGACGATTCATCTGTTTGACCGGCTGGAGATTACCCGCAATCAGTCGGGCAGGATTACGATGTCGACCAACCTTGCGTTTCTGCCGACAAATGAGAACAATCTGGTATACAAGGCGGCAGCACTTCTCAAAGAGGAATTTGACATTGGGGACGGTATTGATGTAAAGCTGCATAAGCACATTCCGGTGGCAGCCGGCATGGCAGGCGGAAGCACGGACGCTGCGGCCGTATTATATGGAATGAACCGCATTTTTGATCTGGGGCTTTCTAAGGAGGATCTGATGACGCGCGGTGTGAAGCTCGGCGCGGATGTTCCCTACTGCATTATGCGCGGAACGGCGCTCGCGGAGGGGATCGGTGAAAAATTATCGGCGCTTCCTCCGATGGTCAAATGTCCGGTGCTGATTGCTAAGCCGCAGATCGGGGTTTCCACAAAATTTGTCTATGAGAATCTGAAACTGGATAAGGATACCGTGCATCCGGATATTGATGGGCTGATCGGTGCGATCCGGGCGAAGAATCTGGAGCAGATCGCAGGACACATGGGAAATGTGCTGGAGACAGTTACGATTCCCAATTATCCGGTCATTGCAGAGATCAAGGATCATATGATGGAGCACGGTGCAGTCCATGCAATGATGAGCGGAAGCGGTCCAACGGTCTTTGGCCTGTTTGCCAACGGGGATACAGCCGTGGCTGCATACGAGGCAATGCGTGAATCAAATCTTGCAAAACAGGTTTACCTGACAAGCATATACAACAATGCGCGGTGAGGAGAAGACGGGCAGAAACAGATAACAAAGCAGAAGGAGGTACTTATGACAGAGGATCTGACATTGAACATGAATGCATACCTTCCGCTTCGGGATGTGGTGTTTAACACACTGCGGGAAGCGATCTTAAAAGGAGAGCTTAAGCCGGGGGAGCGTCTTATGGAGCTGCAGCTGGCAGCAAAGCTTGGGGTGAGCCGCACGCCGATCCGTGAGGCGATCCGTATGCTCGAGCAGGAGGGACTGGCGGTCACGATTCCAAGAAAAGGTGCGGAAGTTGCGCGGATGACGGAAAAAGACATGGAGGATGTCTTGCAGATCCGGGATGCACTCGACGAACTGGCGGCATCGATCGCCTGTGAACAGATTTCTGAGGAGGAGCTTGCTGAGCTCAGACATACCATGCATGAGTTCGAGGAATCCACAAAGACGGGGGACGTCAAGCGGATTGCGGAGGCGGATGTGCGGTTTCATGACATCATCTATCATGCGACGCGCAACGTCAAGCTGGAGAACATGCTCAACAATCTGCGGGAGCAGATGTACCGCTATCGCGTGGAATATTTAAAAGATGAAAAGAATTTTCCGATTCTGATCCGGGAGCACAGCCAGATCGTGGAGGGGCTTACCGCAAAGGATAAGACCATGCTGACGGCGGCGATGCACAAGCATGTGATGAACCAGGCGACAGCGGTGAAGGAAATGATCCGGGAACAGGAAAAGTGAATAAATTTCCCGAAATGGAACAAACTAACAGGGACAGGCGGATGCCTGCCCTGTTTTTGTTTTAGGAAAGGAAGAAAATCTGTGGCGGAGAAGACAAAGATCAGCGAGAGACTCGACGAGAACATCGCACATATGGAGGAACTGTTTCACACCTGTGACGACATCAAGAAGAAGCGGATGAATCTTGGAAAAAACCGGGACGTGGCGTGCTACCTCACGTTCATTGAAGTCTCGGTAGATATGGGAAATTCGGCGCTGTTAGAAGTTTTAAAATACTTAAGGGGTCTGGAGCGGGAGGAGATTCTGCGGGTGTTGGAACAGAATGCCCTCGGAACCTCCGATGCGACCTATTTTACGACGATCGAGGAGGCGGGGGACGGTCTTTTGACCGGAGAAGCCGTTTTTTTCGTCGACGGTTTTGCGAAAGCGGTCAAGATTCCGGATGACGGTTATCCGAATATGGGGATCAACGAGGCGGACTCGGAAAAAGTGGTGCGTGGTTCTAACGAGGGATTCGGGGATTCGGTAAAACAGAATGCGGCGTTGATCCGCAAGAGAATCCGGTCGCCACAGGTCAAGGTAAAAGAGAAAAAAATGGGCGTGCGTTCCAACACCAACGTCTATCTGGTCTATATGGAAGGGATCGCCTACCCGGAGCTGGTGGCAAAGATTGAGGAGCGGCTGGAGGGATTTGAGATTGACGGGGTACTCGACAGCGGAGTCATTGAACAGCTGTCGGAGGAAAAATGGTATTCCCCGTTTCCACAGTTTCAGACGACGGAACGGCCGGACCGGGCGGCAATGTCCATCCTTGACGGCAGAGTGGTTGTGCTGTCGGACAATTCGCCGATCGCGCTCATTCTGCCGACCGATTACAATTCCTTTATCAAGACGAGCGACGATTACTATAACCGTTGGGAGATCGCAAGCTTTGAGCGCCTTTTGCGCTATTTTGCATCCTTTTTTGCCATGACATTGCCGGGACTCTATCTGGCGGTCACCAATTTCCACACACAGATTCTGCCGACCACGCTCCTGCTGTCCTTTGCGGACGCCAGGAGCGGCGTGCCGTTTCCGGCGGTGATTGAGGTGATTATCATGGAGCTTTCGTTTGAACTGCTGCGGGAGGCGGGAGTGCGGCTGCCCGGAGCGATGGGGAATACGATTGGAATTGTGGGGGGACTGATCATCGGGCAGGCAGCCGTGGAGGCAAATCTGGTGAGTCCGATTGTCGTGATTGTGATCTCGTTTACGGCGCTGTGTTCGTTTGCCGTACCGAATGAGGAGTTTGCAACGGCATTCCGGCTGCTCAAGTTCTTTTTTATCGGAATCTGCGCATGGCTTGGTTTTTTCGGGTTTCTGGCAGGGCTGCTTGCTGTGCTGATCCATCTGTCGCACTTAAAAAGCTTTGGCGTGCCGTACCTGATGCCGTATGTGGCGGCAGATCTGAACGATTATGAAGATGAACGCGATTTCCTTTGGCGGCAGCCGCTTCGGCTGCTCTGGAAACGTCCGATCTACGCGAAGAAAAATAACCGCAGAAAGCTGCGGATGAAACTGTGACAGAGAGGGAACGGATTATGTTTTCAGAAAATAACAGGATATCGGGACGCCAGATGTATCGCTTGATGACGTATGATCTGCTCGGTATCGGCACACTTCTTGTTCCGCAGATGCTTGCGAAGACGGCGGGGAGAGACGGCATTCTGTCAATCGGAATCGGGATGGCGGCAGCGCTCGCGTATCTATGGATATTGCGCAGGCTTGCGCCGCCCGCACAGGAATCTTATCCGGAATATATGGAGCGGCAGCTGGGAAGGATCGGGGGAGGAATCGTACAGACCGGTTATCTGATTTATCTGGTGCTGCTTGCAGGGTATGTGGCGTATCTGTTTGCAGACATTATTCTCCGGGATCTTCTGCGCGGAGAATCGTTTTATCTGGTCCTTTCGGTCATCATGCTGCTGGTACTGTATGGACTTGCGGGGGGAATCGAGGGACGGGCGAGAGTCTATGAGATGCTGTTCTGGTTTCTTTTGATCCCGCTGTTTCTCATGCTCTTTGCTGCGGCGGATGAAGTGTGCACCGATTACTGGGCGCCGCTTGGAATGAGCAGCTTAAAGGGCGTGGCAGGCGGAGCTTACGGGGTGTTTTTGAATCTTTCCTTTGCATTTCTCCTCCTTTTTTCGGGAACGTATGTTAAGCGGCAGGAAACATTGTTTGCGGCGGGAAAGAGGGCAATCCTATTTGTGGGATGTCTCCATGCGGTGCTCTATCTGGTTCTGGAGGGAATTTTCGGGGTACCGGCGCTTGCGGGGATGGATTATCCGGCAGTCACGCTGATGAGCACGGTAAAAATATCCGGCGGCTTTTTGAAAAGAACAGACGCGTTTATGTTCGGCGTGTGGTTCTTTACGCTGTACGCACTTTTAAACAGCTGCGTCTTTTACGGAAGCAGCATAGCAGAGAAATTATGGAAACCTATTCGCAAAATGCCAAAAGGGAAAAATTACATGTGGATTTTCTATGGATCTGTGGCGGTGGCAGCTTCTGTGGCAGCGATCTGTTTTTACCGGAGCCGGGCGGTCTTTGACTGGTACGAGCGGTTCCTGTGGTATGTCGGTACGCCGTTTCTGGTGCTTGCCCCCGTCTTTGTCGCACAGAAAAAATGGGGAAGGAGGCTGCTTGCGCTTGCGGTGATCTGTGCAGTTGTCCTGCTTGTGATGACAGGCTGTGCCCCCGCGGAGCTGGAGGATCGTGATTTTCCGATTGAGATTGCGGTGAGGGACACGAAGGATGCCGGGCTGGCGTGGTATGAAGCGGAGCAGGCGGGAAACCGGATGGTGGATTACAGTCATCTGAAGGTTCTGATCCTGGAACAGGAATTTGTGGAGGATGAGGCAACCGTGCAGGAGTGGCTCGCGTTTTTGAAGGAGAAGAGCGAGGTGCCGCGCAACGCCTATGTGGTGGTCGCGGAGGATGCCGAAGCACTGCTGGCGCAGAGTGAGACGCTGGGAGAAGCGGTCGGGGATTATCTGGAGGAACAGTTTGAGAATGTGTCCCAGATCAAAAAGCAGGCGTACCCCACGATCGGATCGCTGTACCAGGAGATGGACAACCGGCAGGAGACACTGTTTTTGCCGTATGTTACCGTGAAGGACGAAAAACCGGCGGTGGAGCAGTATTATGTGTGGAAGCGTGGGATGCCGGCAGGCATGGTTGACGCGGAGGCAGCGAGACTCGCTTTTTTTACACAAAACCGCATGAGGGAGTACGGTTTACCGTTGGAGGAGGGAATGTTACTGCTGTCGGATGCCACAAATGAGATCACGTTCTCGGAAAAGGATGGCGTGCGGGAAGTCCTGGTGACGATTCACTGCAGCGGAAGCGTGCAGGGAACCGGCGGAAAGGAGAACAAAAAGGAGCTTGCACTTTTGGCGGAAGACTATATGAACCGGATGGCGGCAAATGTGCAGCGGAAGCGGCAGGTGGATCTTACAGGCAGTTACCGCAAGCTCGGAGGCGCGGCGCGGGGCTGGTATGAGGAGTATCAGAAGCGCGGGGAGAACTACGAGGAAGAGGTTGCGATTGTCTATCAGGTAAAAATAAACTGGATTCATTTATCATAAAGTGAATAAAACGGTATCAAAACGGGAATCGTCTTTTGCAGCAGAGGAAAGGAAGAAAATGCCGTTATGCAAAGACGTAAATGGATCTGGTACTTGTTGTTGGGAATGAATGTGATGCTGCTTGCGCTTCTTGGAATGCAGTATGTGAAAAATCAGAGAATACAGGAGCAGATTGCTGGGAAGGTGCTGCGGTTCCATGTGCTTGCCAACAGCGATACCGCGGAGGATCAGAATTTAAAGCTTGCGGTGCGTGATGCCGTGGGAAGCCGGATGGCAGAGCTGCTTTCGGATGTCCCGGACAGAGAGGCGTGCGAGCAGGTGGTGGAGGCGCACCTGCCCGAGATTGCGGAGACGGCGCAGGCGGTGGTGCGGGAAGCCGGATATGAGTACGAGGTGCATGCCGCGATAGAGGAGACGGAATTTCCGTCCAAAACATATGGAAAATTCACCTTCCCGGCGGGAAAATATGAGGCGCTGCGGGTTGTGATCGGAGAGGGCGAAGGTCATAACTGGTGGTGCGTCATGTACCCGAATATGTGCTTTGAGGGAAGTATGTATGAAGTCGTGGATGAGAGCGCCGGGGAGGAATTGAAAAAAGTGCTGTCTAAGGAGGAATACCGGGCGGTGCTTGAGGAGGGAAATTATGAAGTGCGCTGCCGTTATCTGACATTTTTGGACGACCTGAAAGAATAGGCTTGATTATTCCGCCAAAAGCCGGTAATATGAGTTGAGATAAAAGGGAGTGTAACGATGACAAAAGATGTATTGATCTCCATCAGCGGTCTTCAGTTTGCTGGGGGAGAAAACAGTGAACCGGTAGAGGTGATTACCTCCGGTTCTTATTATAAGAAGAACGGCAGGCATTATATTCTGTATGACGAGGTGGCGGAGGATACGGCGGGTACCACCAAAAATATCATCAAGCTCGGGGATGAGGTACTTGACATCACGAAGCGCGGTGAGATGAATGTACATATGATGTTTGAAAAGGACAAGAAAAATGTCACCTATTATTATACGCCGTACGGGAATCTGCTGATCGGAATTGACGCCACGAAAGTGCAGGTGGAGGAGACGGAACACAATCTGTCCGTAAAAGTGGATTATGCGCTGGAAGTGAATTATGAGCACATGGCGGACTGCAAGATTACCATGAATATTCAATCAAAAAATGCAGGGGATTTCAAAATCTGAAATACCCTGCATTTTAAATAGCTGCTTATTTTTTCTTCTTCTTTGCTGCCTTCTCTTTGGCAAGTTCTGCCTTTTCTTTTTCCAGCTCTGCATTCGCCTTTTTGGCTTTTTCCTGCATTCTCGCACGGAAGCTCTTCTTGCCCTGCGGCTTCTCAAGAGGCCCTCTGACGCCGGTTACCTTCGTGATATAGATGCCGCTCACGGTCGCTTTGACTTCCTTCTTCAGCGGAATCAGATCATAGACGGCTTCGTCTGCGATCAGTGACATCACCTTCGGACCAACCTTTGCCTTTACGATTGGAAGCTTGGAATGGCGCATCATCTTCGGTGTCTGGTCGATGACAACCTGCGGAAGTCCCGAATCTTTCAGGCGCATCCGCTTTTTATCGATGATCAGCATGGAGACGGTCTGGGCGTTGGCTGCAAGCTGTGCCTCCTGCTCGTCTCTCTTTTTCTGCGCCTTTTTGCCGAGAAAATATAATACGATCAAGCCGACAATGAGGACGGCAAGAATAACCAGCAATACAATGTTTACGGTACTCATGGTAAAATCCTCCTACAATCAAACTGCATTTAATTGTAGCATTGATTCGGCAAAAAAGCAATCTTGTATTTGAAACATTTGTGAAAGTTTGGCTTGTCTGCTTCCTTTTTTGAGGGAAATGTGGTACGATACTAAGGTTAGTGTTGGCGAAACAGAATTCGCCAAAAGAGGGAATAGAAAGGGTATTTGTATATGAAGAAGAGAACAGTAGCACTGATGCTTTGCGCTATGATGGCGTTTGGTGCAGCAGGATGCGGAGCAAAGGACGCCGATCCGGCGACGACGGAGGCGACAGAGAGCGCAGCGTCGACCGAGGGCATCGCAGACAGTACGGTTTCCGGTACGATCACGAGCACTCCGTGTGCGAGCAGCGCGTTTGACCTGAAGGGAAGCGATTATGTAACACTCTGTGATTACAGCGCGATTCCGGTGACGATCACCGGGGATTATGACGTGGATGACCAGAAAGTAAAGGACTATTTCAAGCAGATGTTTGATAATTATGGTCCATTCTATACGGCAGACCCGGACAAGACCACGGTTGAGGAGGGAGACATCGTCAATGTGGACTATGTCGGAAAGCTTGACGGTACAGCGTTTAACGGAGGCACCGCACAGAATCAGAATATTGATGTGTACCAGAACGCATCTGCCACAGGGACAGGCTACATTGATGGCTTTACGGACGGCTTGAAGGGAGCTTCCGTCGGTGATGTGATCGACTGTGATGTGACATTTCCGGATGATTACGGCAATACGGATCTGGCAGGAAAAGCGGTTGTATTTACCTTTACCGTCAACTCCATTCAGAAGGAAATGACGATCGATGATGTGGATGACGCATTTGCCAAGGAGCAGTTCCAGGTGGATACGGTGGACGAGATGTACGATCAGATCCGCAGCTACATGGAGAGCAGTGCCGAGTATAATAAGCAGAAAGACACTACGACTGCCGTGCAGAATTATCTTATAGATAATTGTGAGGCGGAAGTGCCGGAGGATTATCTTACTGCGCGTGTGGATGATTACAGAAGACAGTACATTGAGCAGAACTGCAACGGAGACGAGAGCCAGCTTGCCGATTATGTGAGCACCTACTACGGAAAGACCGTTGAGGAGATGGAAGCATACTGGAATGAGGGAATGGAGAAGAGTATCCGTCTGGAATTCATTATGGATGCGATCGCGGATGAACTCGGCGTTGAAGTGAACCAGGACGATATTGATACCTATGCAGAGCAGCTGGTAAGCCAGAACGGATACGAGTCTGTGGAGGCGATGTATAATATCTACGGTTTTGGAGATACCGACTATGGCAAGCGCTATTTCGCAGATCTCTACCGTTATGACCAGGCACTGGATCAGCTGCTTGAGACGGCGGTTGTGACCATTGATCCGTCTGCGGACACAGAGAGTGACGCGGTGACAGAGGACGCTGCGGATGCAACAGAGGCGGGCAGTGCAGCAGACGCATCTACGACGTATGAGGCAGCAGAAGGCACGGAGAAGACCGGGGCAGCCAATTAGGAATAAGCATTGATTTTTTGCGGCAATGCAGATAAGATAATAGAAAAGAGATAGAGAGTGGCAGACGGGATGCGGCAGAGTGGCGCACCCGTCTGTTGCGGATGGAGGAATGTATGGATCTGGTAAATATAAGGGATTTATTTCGCAGCAAGGATGAGTATCTGGATACGACAGTGACCATCGGCGGATGGGTCAGAAGTCTTCGTAATTCCAAGAATTTCGGCTTTATCGTTGTCAATGACGGTACGTTCTTTGAGCCGGTGCAGGTGGTATTTTCCAATGTGCTGGAGAACTTTGAGGAAGTGGAGAAGTTAAACGTCGGCGCGGCAATCATTGTGACAGGTAAGCTTGTCGCAACCCCGGAGATGAAGCAGCCGTTCGAGATTCAGGCGGAGAAGATTGATGTGGAGGGAGCTTCCACACCGGATTATCCGCTGCAGAAGAAGAAGCACAGCTTTGAGTATTTGAGAACGATCTCTCATTTGAGACCGCGCACCAACACCTTTGAGGCGGTGTTCCGCGTGCGTTCCCTGATTGCCTACGCGATCCACAAGTTCTTCCAGGAGAGAGATTTCGTCTATGTGCATACACCGCTCATTACAGGAAGTGACTGCGAGGGTGCAGGCGAGATGTTCCAGGTGACGACGATGGATCTTGCCAATGTGCCGAAGAACCCGGACGGAACCGTGGATTATACCAAGGACTTTTTCAATAAGCCGACGAATCTGACCGTCAGCGGACAGTTAAACGGCGAGACATATGCGATGGCGTTTAAGAACATCTACACGTTCGGACCGACATTCCGCGCAGAGAATTCCAACACGACCAGACATGCGGCGGAGTTCTGGATGATCGAGCCGGAGATCGCATTTGCAGATCTCGAGGACGATATGATCCTTGCGGAGAGCATGCTCAAATATATCATCCGCTATGTGCTTGAGAATGCGCCGGAGGAGATGGCGTTTTTCAATAACTTCATCGACAAGGGACTCCTTGACCGCCTGAATAATGTTGTAAATTCCGATTTCGCGCGCGTAACTTACACGGAGGCAATCGAGATCTTAGAGAAGCACAACGACAAGTTTGAGTACAAGGTATCCTGGGGCGCGGATCTTCAGACCGAGCACGAGCGCTATCTGACAGAGGAGATCTACAAGCGTCCGGTATTTGTGACGGACTATCCGAAGGAGATCAAGGCATTTTACATGAAGATGAACGAGGACGGCAAGACGGTGGCGGCAGTCGACTGTCTGGTTCCGGGAATCGGAGAGATCATCGGCGGAAGCCAGAGAGAGGACGATTACGACAAGCTTCTGGCGCGCATCAACGAGCTGGGGCTTCGCGAGGAGGATTATGAGTTCTACCTCGATCTCAGAAAGTACGGTTCCGCAAGACATGCGGGATTCGGACTCGGATTCGAGCGCTGCGTGATGTATCTGACCGGTATGTCCAACATCCGTGACGTCATTCCGTTCCCGAGAACGGTCAACAACTGCGAACTGTAAGCGGGAAGACTGAGGTGAAGCATGAGATATATTTTGGAAAATGACACGCTGCGGGTCGAGATCGAATCGTTCGGCGCGGAGATCAAATCTGTGAAACGCAAGGCGGACGGCAGGGAATATATGTGGTGCGGAGACCCGAAATACTGGGGCAGAACTTCGCCGGTGCTTTTCCCGTTTGTCGGCGCGCCGAAGAACAAGGAATACCGGTATGAGGGCAGAACCTACCCGATGGGACAGCACGGATTCGCGCGCGATATGGAGTTTGATCTGGAGGCACAGGAGGGAAAGAGCATCTGGTTTGTGCTCTCTTCCACCGAGGAGACCTATGCAAAATATCCGTTCCGGTTCCGGCTGCACATTGGATACACGCTGGATGAAAATGAAGTCTCCGTTCACTGGAAGGTGGACAACACCGATGAGAAGCCGATGTATTTTTCCATCGGCGCGCATCCGGCATTTTTGTGCCCGATCAACGGGGAACAGGATAAGACGGGGTATCGTCTCCGGTTCGGAGATCTCACCGACAAGCTGCATCATCACGGCAACACGCCGGACGGCATGGCAGTCATGACGGATGAGGAGCTGGAACTGGAGGATGGAGAGGCTGTGATTACGCCCGGATTCTTTGACAAGTGCACCTACATGGTGGAGGGAGCGCAGACGGGAGAGGTGTCAATCCTGGACCGCGACGGCGAAGCCTATGTGACGGTACGCTTTGATGCGCCGCTGTTTGCTCTGTGGTCTCCGGAAGGAAAGAAAGCACCGTTCCTGTGCATTGAGCCGTGGTATGGAAGATGTGATGCGGTTGACTTTGAGGGAAGCCTGGCGGAGCGCCCGTACGAGAATGCGCTTGCAGCCGGAGGCAGTTTTGATGCAGAGTACGCAATCGTGTTTGCATAGCCGCATGCGAACCGGCATATAGATAGGATAGAAAGAATCAGGCAGGTCTATCTATGAAGCTGGGATACAGAATAAAACCGAGAGATGCAAAAAGCAACCCGACGACAGCCATCCTTGCAGCCGTGTTTGTGATGTCCCTTATAAGCGGTCTTCTGCTGCTTCTTCTGGCACTTCTCTTATACAAGATGGAGCCGGGAGAATCCGTCATTAAGATCGGAATTGTGGCGGTCTATGTGATTTCCGGGCTTTGCGGAGGTTTTCTGATGGGAAAACGGATGCGGGAACAGAAGTTTTTGTGGGGACTGGCGGCGGGAGTCATCTATTTTCTGCTGCTGTTTGGTGTGTCGCTGCTCGTAAAGGGTACGGGTGATCTTCAGATGACGCGCATTTTTACGACGCTGATCCTCTGCGGGGCATCCGGCATGGCGGGAGGAATGTTAAGCTGAAAAGCCGCTCTGCGGGGCGAAAGTTCAGCAAAAAAGGGCTTTTCATCTAAACGGTCATGTGCTATACTATACAGGTTAATAGAATTTTATTGTAAGATATAAAGGAGAGATTATTATGAAGCACGTTAAGACATTAAATACCAGAAAGTTACAGAACACCATCAAGAAGGGCGGATGCGGCGAGTGCCAGACATCATGTCAGTCTGCATGTAAGACATCCTGCACCGTAGGAAACCAGAGCTGTGAGAACAGATAATTTTTCACGGGCATAAGTGAATAGCATTACCTACAGACGACCGTTCGCGAAGCGTGCGGTCATTTGTACGTTATAATAGTCAGAATTAGAAAGAGAGGAAATATTATAGTGGTTCATCAGTATAAGAACAACGGCTATGATATTGTTCTGGATGTAAACAGCGGCGCGATTCATGTGGTGGATGACGTAACATACGATGTCATTGCCCTGTATGAAGGACATACAAGAGAAGAGATTGTGAATTCTCTGCGGGAGCGCTATCCGGAGACTGAAGTGGAAGAGGCACTTGATGAGGTGCAGATACTGGTCGACAATGAGGAGCTTTTTACGAAGGATACCTACGAGAACTATATCATGGATTTCAAAAAGCGCCCGACGGTCGTGAAGGCTCTGTGCCTACACATTGCGCATGACTGCAACCTTGCCTGTCAGTATTGCTTTGCCGAGGAGGGTGAGTACCACGGAAGAAGGGCTCTTATGTCCTTTGAAGTCGGGAAGAAGGCACTTGATTTTCTGATTGCCAATTCCGGCAACAGACGCAACCTGGAGGTGGATTTCTTCGGCGGGGAACCGCTTATGAACTGGCAGGTGGTCAAGGATCTTGTGGCATACGGCAGAGAGCAGGAGAAGCTTCACGACAAGAAGTTTCGCTTTACGCTGACAACAAACGGTGTGCTTTTAAATGATGAGGTTATGGAATTCTGTAACCGCGAGATGGGCAATGTCGTTTTAAGTATTGACGGACGGAAGGAAGTTCACGATAAGATGCGGCCGTTCCGCAAGGGTGCGGGAAGCTATGATCTGATCGTGCCGAAGTTCCAGCAGTTCGCGGAGAGCAGACATCAGGATAAGTATTATGTGAGAGGAACCTTTACACATTATAATCTTGATTTTTCGGAGGATGTGCTGCATCTTGCAGATCTCGGATTCAAGCAGATTTCGGTGGAGCCGGTTGTGGCGGAGCCGAAGGAGCCGTACGCAATCCGGGAGGAGGATCTGCCGAAGCTCTTTGAGGAGTATGACAAACTGGCAGTTGAGATGATCAGACGTCATAAGAGCGGAGAAGATTTTAATTTCTTCCACTTTATGATCGATCTTGAGGGCGGTCCGTGTGTGGCGAAGCGTCTTTCCGGCTGCGGTTCGGGAACCGAGTATCTGGCGGTCACCCCGTGGGGCGATTTCTATCCGTGCCATCAGTTTGTCGGAAATGAAAAGTTCCTTCTCGGAAATGTCGATGAGGGCATCTTAAATACAGACATTCGTGACGAGTTTAAATGCTGCAATGTCTATGCGAAGGAGAAATGCCGCAAGTGTTTCGCGAGATTCTACTGCAGCGGCGGCTGCGCGGCGAATGCCTACAATTTCAGCGGCGACATCTGCGGAGCATATGACATCGGATGTGAGCTTCAGAAAAAGCGCATCGAATGTGCGATTATGATAAAAGCTGCAGAGGAGGAACAAAAGAATGAAGAAGAGTAAAGCGATTGTTATTTTGATCGTGATCCTTGGCGCACTGGCGGGACTTGCTTATTATGCATCCATCATTCTTTCTTCGACGGGAATCGGGGAAGAGATGAGCATTCCGCTTGGTCTGGATCTATCCGGCGGTGTCTCCATTACCTATCAGGTTGTGGATGACAACCCAAGTGCGGAGGATATGAGCGATACGATCTACAAGTTGCAGAAGCGTGTAGAGGGCTACAGCACGGAGGCGTCTGTCTACCAGGTGGGAGATGACCGTATTACGGTTGAGATTCCGGGCGTATCGGATGCCAATGCGATTCTGGAGGATCTCGGTAATCCGGGTTCCCTGGAGTTCCAGCTTCCGGACGGAACAGTTTACATGACGGGTGACCAGGTTGCGGATGCGCAGGCGGGAACCACAACAGACAGCTACGGCAACAAGCAGTATGTGGTACAGTTAAAGCTCACAGACGACGGAGCAAAGCTGTTTGCGGATGCCACCACAGACAATGTCGGCAATTATCTGCCGATCGTGTATGACGGCGAGACGATCAGCTATCCGCAGGTAAAGGAAGCCATCACCGGCGGTACCGCACAGATTTCCGGCATGAAGACCTATGAGGATGCCGAGACACTGGCAACACAGATCCGTATCGGTTCTCTTTCCTTAAAGCTGCAGGAGCTGGAATCCAGCGTTGTAGGAGCACAGCTGGGAAGCCAGGCAATCTCTTCCAGCTTAAAGGCAGCAGCCATCGGTTTAGTGATCGTCATGATCTTCATGATTGTGATGTATCAGATTCCTGGTCTGGCGGCAGCCATCGCGCTGGCAATCTATACCTGTCTGGTAATTGCTACATTGTACTTATTTGAGATTACACTGACACTGCCGGGTATTGCGGGTATCATCCTAAGTATCGGTATGGCGGTCGATGCGAACGTCATTATCTTCGCGCGTATCCGTGAGGAGATTGCGACGGGCAAGACGGTCAATTCTTCAATGAAGATCGGTTTTAAGAAGGCAATGTCAGCCATCCTTGACGGTAACATCACAACGATCATCGCGGCGCTGGTACTGATTGCGCTGGGTTCCGGTACAGTCAAGGGATTTGCATACACTCTGATGATTGGTATTGTACTTTCCATGTTCACAGCGCTTGTCGTGACAAGATGGATCCTGTATTCCTTCTATGCCATCGGTATCCGTGACGAGAAGTTCTATGGCCGTGCAAAAGAGCGCAGGACGCTGAACTTCCTTGGAAAGAGAGGCGTATTCTTTGCGGTTTCTCTGGCAATGATTGCAGCGGGATTTATCGGAATGGGCGTTCATGCGGCCAAGGGAAGCGGAGCGTTGAACTATGGTCTGGATTTTGTGGGAGGTACTTCCACCACTGCAGATTATGGTAAGGATTACACGATTGAAGAGATTGAGAATACCATCGTTCCGGTGGTTGCAGATGTGATCGGCGACAATGACATCATGGCGAACAAAGTGGAAGGTACGACACAGATTACGGTAAAGACGCGTACCCTGACGCTGGATGAGAGAGATACGCTGGAGCAGGCACTGGTGGATCAGCTTGGAGCGGATGAATCTTCCATTACATCACAGAGTATCAGCTCCACTGTCAGCAATGAGATGCGTTCCGATGCCATCGTTGCTGTGATCGTAGCTTCGATCTGCATGCTGATCTACATCTGGTTCCGGTTCAAGGATATCCGTTTTGGTGCAAGTGCGATTATTGCGCTGCTGCACGATGTGCTGGTAGTGCTGGCGGTTTATTCACTGCTTCGTATTTCCGTCGGAAATACCTTTATCGCATGTATGCTGACGATCATCGGTTACTCTGTCAATGATACGATCGTTATCTTTGACCGTATCCGTGAGAACCTGGGCAGGACAGCTGCAAAGCAGACGCCGGAGCTTCTGGCGGAGGTTGCCAACAAGAGTTTGACACAGACGCTTTCACGAAGCATCAATACGTCGCTGACAACCTTTATCATGGTATTTATGTTGTTCTTACTCGGTGTTGCAAGTATCCGTGAGTTCGCACTTCCGTTGATGGCAGGTCTGCTCTGCGGAGCATATTCTTCCATCTGTATTGCAACGGAGCTGTGGTACATCATGAGACTGCATCTTGGCAAGAACAGACTGATCAAGAAATAAAATAAATAGTAAGGGGCTGCAATACATTGACCAAAGATGTATTTGCGGTCCTTTTTATTTCCCTGCAGGAAAAAGGAAAATAACGGGAAGCAGGCATGAAGAAACGTACGATAGCGTGTATAATGGCATGGCGCAGAGATTGACCCTGCCATATTTACCTTCTGGCAGTACAGTGAAGAGGGAAGTGTGGATGGAATTAAGAGAGCGGTAGATCTGGATGTTCAGTTTGCGGAGTGACATGAAAACGGTCATTGAGGAGAAATGAGATGGATGGGATGAAGTTGTTTGCAATCTATTTGGCGGTTATGAATGTGATCGGTGTGGCGGTCATGTGGTCGGATAAGAAGCGCGCAAGACTGCACCGGTGGCGGATTCCGGAGAAGGTGCTCTTTGGTGTGAGCCTGCTCGGGGGAAGCGCGGGAACCTGGGCAGGAATGTATTTGTTCCGCCACAAGACAAAGCACTGGTATTTTGTGGCCGGAATGCCGCTCATTCTGGTTTGCCAGGCGGCACTTGCGATTTATCTGATGCGCTTATATGTTTTATAACAAATTGTTATAGACGGTATGTGTTTTCTGATTGAATAAAGATACAAAGTCATTTATAATGAGTAGCATAGCCGTAGAAAGACAAGTGTTTTTCGTAGAAAGACAGTGCGGCGGTTCAGGAAGGGAGAATACATACGATGTATACAATGGAAGATATTGAAGCGGTGGATGTGGAAATCGCACAGGCAATAAAGGATGAGTTTGACAGACAGAACAGCCATATCGAGCTGATCGCGTCGGAGAACTGGGTAAGCCCGGCGGTGATGTCTGCGATGGGAAGCGTTTTGACCAATAAATATGCGGAAGGGTATCCGGGGAAGCGCTATTACGGCGGATGTGACTGCGTGGATGTCGTGGAGGAGCTGGCGAGAGAGCGCGCGAAGAAGCTCTTCGGCTGTGATTATGTCAATGTGCAGCCGCATTCCGGAGCACAGGCGAATATGGCAGTGCAGTTCGCGGTTTTAAAGCCGGGCGACACCGTGATGGGGATGAATCTGGATCACGGCGGACATCTTACGCACGGTTCACCGGTCAATTTTTCCGGAACCTATTTTCATATCGTACCGTACGGTGTGAACGACGAGGGATTCATCGATTACGACAAGGTGATGGAGATTGCCCTCGAGTGCAAGCCGAAGATGATTATTGCAGGTGCCAGTGCCTACGCGCGCACGATCGACTTTAAGAAATTCCGTGAGATCGCGGACGCCTGCGGTGCCGTGCTCATGGTTGACATGGCGCACATTGCTGGTCTGGTTGCGGCGGGACTTCATCCAAGCCCGATCCCGTATGCGGATGTCGTGACAACGACCACGCACAAGACTCTGCGCGGACCGCGCGGCGGAATGATTCTCTGCAACCAGGAAGCGGCAGACAAGTACAACTTTAACAAGGCAATCTTCCCAGGAATCCAGGGAGGTCCGCTGATGCATGTGATCGCGGCGAAGGCAGTCTGCTTCAAGGAAGCACTGCAGCCGGAGTTCAAGGTGTACCAGCAGAACATCATCGACAATGCGCAGGCGCTGTGCAAAGGACTGATGAACCGCGGTATCAGGATCGTATCGGGAGGCACCGACAATCACCTGATGCTTGTCGACCTGACGAATTTTGACCAGACCGGAAAAGCGGTGGAGAAGCTTCTGGATTCCGTAAATATCACCTGCAATAAAAATACGATTCCGAACGATCCGAAGTCTCCGTTCGTGACGAGCGGTGTGCGTCTCGGCACGCCGGCGGTGACATCCCGCGGATTCAATACCGGGGATATGGATCAGATTGCGGAGGCGATTGCCATGATGATCAAGGAGGGAGAGCCGGCGGCAGATCGCGCCAGAGCGATTGTGGCGGAGCTCACCGCAAAGTATCCGTTAAAATAAAATTTTCCCAAGTGTGTAGACAGGACTTCCGTGCATGTTGCGAGTGTTCAATATGCACGGAGGCTTTTTTATTTCATAGGAAATACCGTGATACATTCATGTGTGAAAGTAGAACCTTCCTATGAAATAAAAAACGCTCCGCGAGGAAACTTTGTTCTACTCTACAAAAATTATTAAGAATTAAACGCTATGTATCGGGTCTGAAAAGATGATAGAATAAAGAAAAGAAAGCAACCCGTCTGGGGCAGAGGAGGAGCTATGGGCAAAAAGAGCGTTGGAATTCTGATCGGTGTGGCAGCAGTGGCTGCTGTTCTGGGAGGAACCGGTTATTATTTCCGGGATGATATCAGGCAGATGATACCGATCTTTGATGACGGAACTTCAGAGGACAAGGTCTATGTGGAGAAGGTATCCCGCATTATGAATCAGTATACAGGTGTTTCCAACCGGTATAACGGTGTGGTGGAGACGCAGGATTCATATGAGGTAAATGTGGATTCTTCCCGGACGATCAGCGAGATCAAGGTGGAGGTCGGCGATGAGGTCGAGGAGGGACAGACCCTGGTTACTTACGACACCAGTGATCTTACCATGAAGATTGAGCAGGCGAAGCTGGAGCTGGAAGGCATTCAGAATGAGATAGATAATTACAACAAACAGATCGACACACTGACGAAAGAGATGGAGAAGGTGGACGAATCGGAACGTTACGATTACACAACGCAGATCCAGAATATCCAGAACTCCATCGCACAGAAGCAGTTCGATATGGAGAGCAAGAAGCTTGAGATCTCCAAGGAGCAGAAACAGGTCAGCAATTCTTCCGTTGTGAGCAAGGTGGCGGGAGTGGTCAAGGAGATCAATGAGAAAGGCGTGGACAGCAACGGGAACAGCGCACCGTTTATGACGATCTTACAGACCGGAGAGTACCGGATCAAGGGAAGCATCGATGAGCAGAATGTCTGGATACTTTCCGAGGGGGAGGAGGTTGTGATCCGTTCACGTGTGGACAGTACGAAGACGTGGAGCGGAACGATCGGGAAAATCGACACTGAGAGTCCGCAGCAGGGGAATGACAACGGTTATTACAGCACCTCTTCGGCGGGAGATACGCAGTCAGCGTCCAAGTATCCGTTCTATGTGGATCTCAACTCGGTGGATGGACTGATCCTGGGGCAGCACGTGTACATCGAGCTGGATCAGGGACAGGAGGAAGTGAAGGAAGGTCTGTGGCTGTACGGCTCCTACATCGTGCAGGACGAAGATACTCCGTACGTGTGGGCGGCTAATGAGAAAAACCGTCTGGAGAAGCACTATATTGAGCTGGGAGAGTACGATGCGGATATGGACGAGTATGAGATCGTATCAGGGCTTACAGAGGACGATTACATTGCCTGGCCGATGGCTGGTCTCTATGAGGGTGTGACGACCGTGACCGACGAGGCGGAAGTGGATTATTCTTCTCCGCTTTACAATCAGCCGGCGGACGAGAATCTGTACGATACAGAGGGTGTCTATGATACGGAACTGCTCTATGATGTGTTGGACAGCGTCTATGATACAGAACTGCCGGATGAAATGTATGACAGCATGGATGCCGGAGAAGGGACAGAGGCGGAGGTGGCAGAATGATACTGAATCTGCAGAATATCTACAAAGACTATCAGCAGGAGAAGCTGGTTGTGCCGGTGTTAAAGGATGTATCGCTGACGGTCGAGGAAGGAGAGTATGTCGCCATTATGGGACCGTCCGGTTCTGGTAAGACCACACTGATGAATATTATCGGGTGTCTCGACCGCCCGACGAGCGGTACTTACGAATTGGCAGGGGAGAACGTGCTCAAATTAAAAGACAGGGAGCTCTCGGATCTCCGCTTAAAAAGTATCGGGTTCGTGTTTCAGAGCTTTCAGCTGATGCCACGGGAGAGTGCCGTGGAAAATGTGGCGCTTCCGCTCAGCTATGCCGGAGTGCGCAAAAAGGAGAGACGGAGCCGCGCGACGAAAGCACTCGAGAGAGTAGGACTCGGGGATCGTGTCAATTTCAGACCGACACAGCTTTCCGGCGGACAGAAGCAGCGTGTCGCCATCGCCCGCGCGATGGTCAACCATCCTAAGATTCTGCTGGCGGATGAGCCGACAGGAGCCCTGGACTCCAAATCCGGCGAGCAGATCATGGAGCTTTTTGACAGCTTGAACGAAGAGGGCGTTACTATTGTCATGATTACGCATGATCCCAAGATCGCGGCGAAAGCCAAGCGGATTGTCCGGATCATCGACGGTGAGATCTATGAGGGGGAGGAGGACGGAGCAGTATCATGAAGATTAAGAAAGTGATTGCGGTCATCGCAGGTATTGCGGTCACCCTCTCGGCTGCGGTGGGAGGCGTATACGGGTATAAGTCCTATCAGGACAAAAAGCTTGTCGCGGAAGTGCAGCCGGTTTCCAACCTCAACTGGGGATACTGGGGAGACACGGAGACAAGTTACGGCACCGTCACGAACGATTCCTCACAGGAGATCTATCTGGATGATTCCAGAATGATCAAGGAGGTCTATGTGGAGAAGGGGGATGCAGTGCAAAAGGGAGATCCGCTGCTCGCCTATGACACGGCGGAACTCCAGATAGAGATTGAACGCAAAAAACTCGATATCAGTACGATCGAGAATAACATCGAGAGACAAAAATACAAGTATGAGATGTTAAAGACACAGACACCGGTGAAGAAAGATCCGCCGAAGCTGAACGAGGAGCAGCTTGCCTGGTATCAGCACATGGACGAGGAAAACCGTCTGACAGAGACGGATAAGAACGACAGCAGAATCTACAACTATCTGACGGCGGCTTCCATTCCCTATAACGTGACGACCAATGCGGCGGGGGAACCGGTGTATCCGGCAGGAACGGCGGAAGAACCGTATATTTATTATGTCAACCAGAATGCATACGCCTACGGCGGCTTTTTCAATGCCATCCGTCCTACCGCGGAGGGAGGCAGCGGAAAACATGTGCGCGTGATCGTCTGCAAGAAGGATGCGGACGGTAAGATGGTGCTTGACACCGATGAAGCGACCGGGCGGCAGACGCCGGTTGCGGATGATACAGTGTCCCCGAATACCGTCGAGTTAAACGGCAGCGATTTTCCGGCGGATTACGATGAGAGCCGCATGTGGTATCTGTTTTCGGGAAAAGAATACATACCGACCTCCCTCGCGGATGAGTACATGCAGGCGTACGAGGATTTTATGGCGGACTGGGAGGTGCCAAAGGGATATACTTCCGAGGAACTCTATCAGGAGGCTGCCGAGATTGAAGAAAAATTAAAGACGCTCGATATCCAGCGCAGACAGGAACAGCTGGCGCTCGAGTCCATGGAAAAAAGTGCGACGGACGGTGTGGTCTACGCGGAGGTGGACGGCGTCGTCAAGACGCTCGGCGATCCGGACGAGAAGCCCGAGCAGGGGCAGGCGTTTCTGGTGATAACCGGAGATGACGGGCTCTATGTAAAGGGGACGATCAGCGAGCTGCTTTTGGATGATGTGAAGATGGGAACCGTGGTGACTGCCAACTCCTGGGAGAGCGGCATGACGTTTGATGCCACAATCACGGAAATATCGGATTATCCGGTTTCGGGCAACTCGTGGGGCGATGGAAATCCCAATGTCTCCTATTATGAGTACACGGCTTATATCGAGGACAGTTCTGCGCTCCGCAACGGGGAGGCGGTAGATCTGTCCATATCGACCAATCAGTCCGATGGCGGCGGCATTTTTATAGAAAAAGCGTATGTGAGGTCGGAGGATGGAAAGTCGTACTGTATGATTGCAGATGAGAATAACCGGCTGAAAAAACAGTATGTGGTAACCGGAAGAACGGTCTACGGATCTGCGGTAGAGATCAAGTCCGGGCTGACGGAGGACGACCGCATCGCATTCCCGTACGGGAAAAATGCGGTGGAGGGCGCTGCCGTCACGGACGAATCATCCAATTATTAAAGGAGGAACGGAGATGTTTGAAAATATAAGATTATCTTTCCGCGGAATCTGGGCTCACAAGATGCGTTCCTTCCTGACGATGCTGGGAATTATTATCGGTATTGCAGCTATTATTGCGATTGTATCTACAATTAAGGGAACAAATGAGCAGATCAAGCAGAACCTGGTCGGAGCCGGTGAGAATACCGTCGAGATTTCTCTGTATCAGGGAGAGTGGGAATACGAGATGGAGTACAACGGCATTCCGGAGGGCGTGCCGCTTGTGGCGGACGAAGTGGTTGAACAGCTCAAGGAGATCCCGCATGTGGAAAATGTGTCGCGCTATCTGAGCCGGCAGGATTACAACGGAGTCTATCATCTGAACACCGGGCTTTCCGGCGGTTATGTCAAGGGCGTTGACGTGGCTTATTTTGACACCTGCAATTATATTATGAAGGAAGGGCGCGGATTCACGCAGCAGGATTTTGACCAGTACCACAAGGTGGCGATTCTGGATGAGGATTCGGCGGATGCACTGTTCCAGGGGGAGGAAGCCGTCGGGGAGACGATTGAGATTCAGCAGGAGCCGTATGTCGTGGTGGGAATTGTGACAAAGGCGAAAAAGTTTGAACCGGTCATCAATTCGATTGACGACTATTATACCTACGCGCAGGATTCCGCTGGCTCTGTGTATGTGCCGGCGACGACCTGGCCGATCATTTATCAGTATGACGAGCCACAGAATGTGGTGCTGCGCGTGGAGAGTACGGATGATATGACCAGCGCCGGAAAAGCGGGAGCGGATCTGCTAAACGGGTATCTGTCGGTTTCGGACACGACGATCCAGTATAAGGCAAAAGACCTGATGGAGCAGGCGCAGCAGATTCAGGAACTCAGCAGTTCCACCAACACCATGTTGATCTGGATTGCCGGCATTTCGTTGATTGTCGGCGGTATCGGCGTCATGAACATCATGCTGGTATCGGTGACGGAGCGGACGCAGGAGATCGGTCTGAAAAAGGCGATCGGGGCGCGCAAGTCCCGGATCCTTGGACAGTTTCTGACGGAGGCGGCGGTGCTCACCAGTCTGGGCGGTCTCATCGGCGTGCTGGTCGGAATTATTCTCGCGCAGGTGATCTCGTATGTGACGACGACGCCGGTGGCGATCAGCGTTCCGGCAGCCGTGGGAGCGGTGGCGTTTTCTATGGTCATCGGAATTGTATTCGGTGTGTTCCCGTCCTACAAGGCGGCGAATTTAAACCCGATCGATGCGCTGCGGCATGAGTAAGCAAAAAATAATGACAGCGCTGCGGACAGAAAGGAGCTGGCATGATAAAAAGAATTGTCATGATGGAGGGCGGAGTGGAGACACTATCCTACTTTTCCCATCAGATGGCAGGGGAGTTTCAAAAACTGGGATACGCAGTATTTTTCTATGATCTGAAACAGGAGGAGAGCAGTGCTGGAAAGCTGCGCAAGTTTATCAGACCGCGCGAGACGGTGCTTGTGACCTTCAATTTTCAGGGACTGGAAAAGGAGGCGGGCGTGTACCGCGAGGGGATCGGTTATCTCTGGGATACCTACCACATTCCCTGTTATAATATTGCCGCCGACCATCCGTACTTTTACGATGACAGGCTGAAGAATCTGCCGGAAAAATACCGGCATATCAGCATCGACCGGAGACAGAAGGCATATTTTGAAGAATTTTATCCGGAGTATGTGTCGCGGGGATTTCTGCCGCTTGCGGGAACCGGATTGCGGCAGGGAGAAGACGAAGCTAAGACGGGAAAAGCGGGGGCACAGGGCACCGCAGTTGAGACGGAAGAAGCGGGGGCACAGGGTGACGCAGAGCAGGCGGCGCCCTGTTATGACGTGATCCTGACCGGAAATTACACAAAACTTTCCTTTTTTGAACCCTATATCAACTGGATCAATGAGGAGTATGCGGCATTTTACCGGGGGATCATAGACGATCTGTTGGAACATCCGGCCTGCACGGTGGAGGAAGTGGCGCTTGCCCACTGCGAGCGGGAGATGGGAAAAGAGCCCAATGATCAGCTGCGGATTGCCCTGCACAAGATGATTTTCATCGATCTGTATGTGCGCAATTACTGGCGGGGAAAGGCGGTGCGCACGCTCGTCAATGCAGGAATTCCGGTACATGTGGTCGGAAAAGGCTGGGAGGAACTGGAGGATGTGAGACATCCGCAGTGCCTGAAGCTGCACCCGCAGACCGATTCCGTTACCTGCCTTGAGATGCTGGCGGACGCGAAGGTGTCTTTGAACGTGATGCCGTGGTTTAAGGACGGAGCGCATGACAGGGTGTTTAATTCCATCTTAAACGGAGCGGTATGTGTGACCGATCCGAGCTGTTACCTGGAAGAGGAACTTCATGAGGGCGAGGGCGTCTGCTATGTTGCGCTGCAGGATATGGACGCTCTTCCGGAAAAAGTGAAGGATTTATTGCAAAATGATTCCGGGAGGAATGAGATTGTGCGGTGTGGCAGAGCGATTGTGGAGCAGAAGCATACCTGGGCACAGCGCGCGAAGACGCTGGCAGCGTGGATTGCGGAGGATGCCGCGCAATAGATAAAGGACAAAGTGCGGAAAACACAGGGGATTCGATGCGGACTGGGCGCGGAACGGGCGAATCTGCATATTAACCTTGCATTTTGCGGATAATCATTATATAATAGCGGAAGAATTGGCGATGAAGAAAGCTGCGGTTTGAAGACTGCGACAGAGAGCCGGTGGGTGGTGCGAACCGGTGCAGGATAGAATCTTTCCACTTTTGGAGCCGGCAGTGAAAGCTGCGAGGGTCGTATCCTTTAACATACGTTTGAGAGGTCGCAGGAACATGCCTGTGGCAAGATGGGTGGCAACGCGGAAGCAGAACCTTTCGTCCCATGTGCAAGTGGTGCCCGGTCAGAGATGACGGGGACATTTGACACAGGGGCGAAAGGTTTTTTTGTTCCTGTGCGGATAGAACAGAAGAATTTAGGAGGAAATGACATGATCGATCTGAAGTTTTTGAGAGAGAACCCGGAGGTTGTAAAGCAGAACATTAAGAACAAATTCCAAGATCACAAGCTTCCGCTTGTGGATGAGGTGATTGAACTTGATGCCAAGGCGCGCAAGACACAGCAGGAAGCAGATGATCTTCGTGCAAAGAGAAACCAGCTGTCCAAAGAGATCGGTAAGCTGATGGGGCAGGGCAAAAAGGACGAGGCTGAGGCTGTCAAGACACAGGTTGCAGAGGGAGCTGCCCGTCTGGCAGAATTAGAGGAAAAAGAAAAGGAACTTCAGGAGAAAGTTACCAAGATCATGATGACGATCCCGAACATCATTGATCCGTCCGTACCGATCGGCAAGGATGATTCCTGCAATGTGGAGATCGAGAAGTTTGGCGAGCCGGCTGTTCCGGATTTTGAGATCCCGTATCACACCGAGATCATGGAGCGTTTTAACGGCATTGATCTGGATGCTGCAGGCAAGGTGGCAGGAAACGGATTTTATTATCTGATGGGCGATATTGCGCGTGTGCACTCCGCAGTGCTCTCCTACGCGAGAGATTTCATGATCGACCGCGGTTTTACCTACGTGGTGCCGCCGTTTATGATCCGTAGCAATGTTGTGACGGGCGTTATGAGTTTTGATGAGATGGATGCCATGATGTACAAGATCGAGGGCGAGGATCTTTATCTGATCGGTACCTCCGAGCATTCCATGATCGGTAAGTTCATCGATACAATCAACGATGAGGAGAAGCTACCATATACACTGACATCCTACTCTCCGTGCTTCCGCAAGGAGAAAGGCGCGCACGGCATCGAGGAGCGTGGTGTTTACCGTATTCACCAGTTTGAGAAGCAGGAGATGATCGTAGTCTGCAAGCCGGAAGAGTCCAAGATGTGGTACGACAAACTGTGGCAGAACACGGTTGACCTGTTCAGAAGCCTGGATATCCCGGTCCGTACCTTGGAGTGCTGCTCCGGCGATCTGGCAGATCTGAAAGTGAAGTCCTGCGATGTTGAGGCATGGTCTCCGAGACAGAAGAAGTATTTCGAGGTTGGAAGCTGTTCAAATCTCGGCGATGCACAGGCGAGAAGATTAAAGATCCGTGTAAAGGGCAAGGATGGCAGCAAGTATTTTGCACATACCTTGAACAACACGGTGGTTGCGCCGCCTAGAATGCTGATCGCGTTCTTAGAGAACAACCTCAACGCAGACGGAAGCGTCAATGTTCCGGTAGCACTGCGTCCGTATGTCGGAGGCAAGGAGAAGCTGATTCCGGTAAAATAAATATGCACAAAAAACGGTCTGCCGGATAGGGCAGACCGTTTTCTTTAGCACTTCGGAGAATTGCATTAGCACTTCTCTGGTTCCGGATACTCCACACCGAACGTTTCGACAGTCACTTTTTTCATGACCTGCGGAGCGAGCGGGCGGTCGCTATAGTCGGTTGCAGTCTCTGCGATCTTGTTGACTACGTCCATGCCCTCAGTGATCTTGCCGAATGCAGCGTATGCGCCGTCCAGATGCGGGGAAGTCTTATGCATGATGAAGAACTGGCTTCCGGCGGAATCCGGATGCATGGCTCTTGCCATGGAAAGAACGCCCTCTGTGTGCTTTAAGTCATTTTTGAAACCGTTCTGGGAAAATTCGCCCTTGATATCGTAGCCCGGGCCGCCCATGCCGGTTCCGTCCGGACAGCCGCCCTGAATCATAAAGCCGTTGATGACGCGGTGGAAGATCAGCCCGTCATAGTAGCCTTTCTGGATCAGGCTGATAAAATTGTTTACCGTATTTGGTGCGATCTCAGGATAGAGCTCTGCCTTCATGATATCGCCATTTTCCATCTCGATAGTAACGATTGGGTTTGACATAGTATACCTCTTTCTGCCCTGTATGCGGGCGGGTGAAATAAGAAGCAGCCTGCTGTGACAGCAGTCATCCGCCGCCTCTACGGCACTATTGTAGCGAAAAAGAGCGGATTCGTAAAGAGAAACGATGGAATTTCCGAAAAAGTCTTGCCCTGCAGGCAGGAAGAGGGTAACATAAGGTAGATTCAGGAATGCTATTTTGAAGGAAATGTTGCAAACGAATATGAAAAATATAATCAAGAATAAACAAAAAGAATTTATGCAGGGAATGATTGCACTGATATTATGCGTGGCGTTATTTTGCAGTGCGGCTGTCTCTGTGGAAAATGACGGATCTGAGTGGAAAATGCGCCATGGCGGGCAGAAATATGAGGAGACGGGAACTGATGGTCGGGTGCAGACACCACTATATGCAGGAATTCTTGCAGAATTTCGCGCGAATGAGATGGCAATTTTGTCGGACAACCAGGAGATTTTTGCGAAAGCAGCAGAGCGTGCAGCGGAGGAGGCGGCACATCCGGAACAGGGCGTCTACACATTTTTACAGGGACCGAAGTCCTGGACAGAGGGACGGACATGGTCGGGGGAGTGGTCGAACCAGTATGTCAGAGGCAATTACTTCGGCAATTTCGGATGCGGTCTGTGCTGTATGGCAAATATCTACTGCACGCTTACGGAGTATACCTGTTCTCCGTGGGACATGTACAAATATGCGAGGCAGGTGTCCGGCTATGCACCATCGCGGAAGATCGGGGCAATCGGCTGGGCGGATATGAAAGTTACATTGCGAAAAAGCGGTTTTGACTGTACCCTGAACACAAAACCGGAAAGCTATGAGCAGTTCCAGCAGGAGATTGCGGCATCACAGATGGCGGTGGTTCTGGTTTCCAGCAGGGACGATGATACCTACTGGAAGAAGACGGGAGGGCATTATGTGTCGATCAGTCTTTACGATGCGTCGTCAGATCAGGTGTTCCTCGGGGATCCGGCGGATCCGGACGGCAACCGCTCCTGGATTCCGCTGCGCTACGTGTATGACGCATTAAAAACCGTCAGCCAGTACCAGTATCTTCTGGTACAGGATTATGCGGAGGGACAAAATCAGTGGATGCATGACGGGATTACGGATGCATGGGGAGGAATGTAATATATATTTGACATATTGTAAAGCAGATGCTACCATAAAAGAAGAAATCAGAAACTATCAGGACTGTGTGACAGGAAATGAAACAGGAGGATTGGAAGATGAAAGAAAATGTGGCGTATCTGCTTGGGATTGTGGCAGGGGTGGCAGCGGTAGGAATTATCTGCTGGGTGAAGAAACGGGAACGCAAGGAGACTGACTATGATGAGCGGCAGTATCAGACGCGCGACCGTGCATGCCGGTACAGTTTTCTGACACTGCTGTTTTATGAATTGTTATACGGGGCATTGTACAGTAAGGAGGCGCCGTCATGGTGCGACTATACGATGGGAAATTATCTTGGAATTGCGCTGGCACTGCTGGTATTCGGTGTGTATTGCATCTGGAACGATGCTTATATGAACCTGAATCAGAAGCCGTGGAGCGTTCATCTGCTGTTTGGAGTGCTGGCACTGTGCAATTTTGGAATCGCGGAAAATAACCAGCGGATCGGAGTCCTGTTTGCGGACGGAAAACTAGGATTTGGCGCGGTGAATCTGGTATTTGCAGTGATGTTCGTTGTCTTTGAAATTGTTTTTCTCATAAAAAGAAGCCGGGAGAAGCGGGATCTGTCGGAGGAAAAAGCTGAATGAAAAATCTCAGGTTAAAAGCGGCACGCGCGGCAAAGGATCTGTCCCAGCAGGCGCTCGCCGAGAAGGTGGGAGTGTCGAGACAGACGATCAATGCCATCGAGAAGGGAGATTATAATCCCACAATCCGGCTGTGCATTGCGATATGCAGAGAGCTGGACAAAACGCTGGATGAAATTTTCTGGGAAGAGGAAGAATGTTAAAGTTAGAATATATTTTAATTGGAAAGCTGCCAAAGACAGAGCGTGACATGCTGCTGGAGAATCTGAGAACAGAGCGGGAATGTGGGCGGAACGTTTTGGAATGGGACAGCGCGAAGAAACACATTCAGGAAGAGAAGCGTGTGGAAGGGGCGCTTGCAAAAGAGAGGTTAGCGGAAAAGGTGTTAGCGGAAAAGGCAATTTTAGTTTCGGGAGATGCGAAGGAACTAAACGAGGCACAGCAGATCGGGATGGCTGTGCTTTGCTATCTGATGCCGGGAGATGGAAGGACGCAGAGAAACGAGGCAGCCGCCGGGGAGATGGAAGTGACGTCTCCGGCGGATATGTATGCGGAAGGGATGGAGGAGATCGACGGATCTTTTTTACAGCATGTCTATGAGAGACATCATCGTATTCCGTGGATCATTTTAAAAACGCCGCGTTGCATCGTGAAGGAATTTTCCATGGAATACTTAGATGCACTGTTTGAACTGTATGCCGGGAAGGGAATGACGGACTACATGGAGCCGCTGTATCCGTATGAGGAGGAGCGGGAATATCAGCAGGCGTATATCGAGCAGATGTACCGGTTCTACGGATACGGCATGTGGATCGTGTGCGACAGGAACACCGGAGAGCTGATCGGGCGCGCCGGCGTGGAACACCGGGAGGAGCTGGGCGGAGAGCTGGAGCTCGGTTATGCGATCGGTGTGCCGTGGCAGAGGCAGGGCTATGCGACGGAGGTATGCAATGCGATTCTTACCTATATAAAAGAGGAACTCATGCTGCCGTCGGTCAGCTGTCTGATAGAGGAGGGAAACGTGGTATCGGAGCATCTGGCGCAAAAACTGGGCTTTCATTATTGTGAAACGGTGCAGATAGATGGAAAACAGATGAGAAAATACAAAGTTGCATTTTATTAGGAAATAAAATATAATATTGAAATAAAAATTATCATGGATGAAGTGGGTGAGGCACATGGCAGATTACTCTCAGAAAGAAAAAGAACTTGAGCGTGAGCATTTGGAAAAACTGGTAAAGGAAGAGGACCGCAGTATCAAGCCAATGAAGGAGTTTGAGAGTCCGGAGGATTTGTATCATGAGCTGATCGCCAGTGTGCGCAAATATCACCCTTCCGCAGATATTTCTCTTATTGAAAAGGCGTATCATGTGGCACGGGATGCACATGAGGGACAGACGCGCAAATCCGGTGAGCCGTATATTGTGCATCCGCTGTGCGTGGCGATCATTCTGGCAGAGCTGGAGCTTGATAAGGAGACGATCGCGGCAGGTCTGCTTCATGATGTGCTTGAGGACACGGTCATGACGGCGGATGAGATCAAGGAGGAGTTCAGCGAGGAAGTGCTGCTTCTCGTGGACGGCGTGACGAAGCTGCGCCATCTGCATCTCGCAGACAACAGCCATAATCACGATCAGAAGGATCGCTCTGCGGAGCGCTTAGAGATGCAGGCGGAGAACCTGCGCAAGATGTTCCTTGCCATGGCAAAGGATATCCGGGTTATCTTAATCAAGCTTGCAGACCGGCTTCATAATATGCGTACCTTAAAGTACCAGTCCAAGGAGGCACAGATCCGCATCGCGCGTGAGACGCAGGAGATCTACTGCCCGATTGCACAGCGGCTTGGTATTTCAAAGATCAAGATTGAACTTGACGATCTCTCGTTAAAGTATCTGGAGCCGGAGGCATACTACGACCTTGTGCGTCAGATTGACCAGCGCAAAAGTGTGCGCGACGACTACGTGCAGTCGCTCGTGGAGGAAGTGCGCGCGCATATCAAGGCGGCGGGAATCGTGGCAGAGATTGAGGGACGCGCGAAGCATTTTTTCAGCATTTATAAGAAGATGGTGAATCAGGATAAAACGCTCGACCAGATCTATGATCTGTTCGCCATCCGCATCATCGTGGATTCCGTCAAGGACTGCTATGCGGCGCTTGGTGTGATTCACGAGATGTACAAGCCGATCCCGGGCCGTTTTAAGGATTATATCGCGATGCCGAAGCCGAACATGTACCAGTCGCTTCACACGACGTTAATCGGACCGACCGGACAGCCGTTTGAGATCCAGATCCGTACCTATGAGATGCACCGGACAGCGGAATACGGTATTGCGGCGCACTGGAAATATAAGGAAGCGAGCAACAACGGCGGCGCGGCAGTGCCGATGACCGTCACGGAGGAGGAGAAGTTAAGCTGGCTGCGCCAGATTTTGGAGTGGCAGCGCGACATGTCTGATAACAAGGAGTTCATGAGCCTTTTAAAGAGTGATCTGGATCTTTTTTCGGACACGGTATTCTGCTTTACACCGACCGGCGATGTCAAGAACCTGCCGAACGGGTCGACACCGATTGATTTTGCGTACAGCATTCACTCTGCGGTCGGCAACAAAATGATCGGTGCAAAAGCCAACGGAAAGCTGGTTCCGATCGATTATGTCATTCAGAACGGCGACCGGATTGAGATTATCACTTCACAGAACTCCAAGGGACCAAGCCGTGACTGGCTGAACATCGTAAAGAGCACCCAGGCGAAGAATAAGATCAACCAGTGGTTCCGCAGTGAGCTGAAGGAAGAAAATATTACGCGCGGCAAGGAGCTTCTCGTGGCGTCCTGCAAGGCGAAGGGAATCAACTTTGCAGACATCAACAAGCCGGAATACCAGGAGAAAGTGCTGAGAAAATATGGTTTTCATGACTGGAATTCCTGTCTGGCGACCATTGGACACGGCGGCTTAAAGGAAGGCCAGATTGTCAATAAGATGTATGAGGAATACAAGCGGGATCATCTGGCGCGGATCACGGATGAGGAGGTTCTTGAGACCATTGGTTCTGAGAATAAGAATCCGGAGTCTGCGAAGCGTTCCAAGAGCGGAATCATTGTCAAGGGCCTGTACGATGTCGCTGTTCATTTTTCCAAGTGCTGCAGTCCGGTGCCGGGAGATGAGATTGTGGGATTTGTGACGAGAGGACGCGGCGTGTCCATTCACAGAACTGATTGCGTCAATATCATCAACTTGTCAGATATGGAGAAGGAGCGTCTGATCGATGCGGAATGGCAGCATGACGGTCAGGACGGCAGCAATGGTCTGTATCGCGCAGAGATCAAGATTTTCGGCAACAACCGTACTGGACTTCTGGTCGACATCACGAGAGTGTTCACGGAGCGTGAGATTGATATTGATGCGATCCACTCCAAGACGAGCAAACAGGGCGTGGCGACGATCGATGTGTCCTTCAGCACGAAAGGCAGGGAGGAGCTGGGCAGCGTGATTGATAAGCTGCGCCAGATCGACAGCGTGATTGATATTGTGAGAACGACAGGCTGATGAAACAGAAAAGACAGACGGAGGGAAAAAGATGGTGCCTCTTAAGGTAGAACAGTATGTAGTAGGACCGGTGCAGACGAACTGCTATTTCGCGGTCAATGATGAGACGAAAGAGATGATTCTGATTGATCCGGGGGCAAATGCGGATCGGCTGATACAGATCATAGAGGAAGAAAAGTTAAATCCTGTTGCAATTTTATTGACACATGGACATTTTGACCATGCCGGAGGCGCTGCGGAAGTCGCAGCGCGTTTTGGTATCAAGGTATATGCCGAGGAGCATGAGAGAGAGACCCTCGATGATCCGAAGCTGAACTTAAGTGGATGGATGGGAGCGGAGACGACCTATCACGCAGATGTATTTCTGAAGGATGAGCAGGAGTTTGATCTCGCGGGATTTCATATCCGGGTATTGTTTACACCGGGACACACGGTGGGTGGCTGCTGTTATTATTTTGCCTATCAGGATGCCCTTTTTTCCGGGGATACGCTGTTCGCCCAGTCGGTCGGAAGGACGGATTTCCCGAAGGGAAGCGCTTCGGCGCTGATTCGCGGCATCAAGGAGAAGTTGCTGCCGCTTCCGGATGAAGTGACCGTCTATACCGGGCATAATGACACCACGACGATCGGAACAGAGCGCAGATACAATCCGTATCTGTAAGTGGATGATCCGTGAAAAGTAAAAACCAGATATAATAATTGAGCCAGAAAAGAGTCAGATATGATAGAAGTAACATTGAATCAGCCGGAATTTGAGTACGATATCCATTCACTCATCAAGGCGTTTTATCCGTCGGAATACGTCGGAGTATCCGCGGAAAAGAAGGAGTATGACGAGCCGGTGACATCCCGCATGCACGTGGAGTACACGGACGCTGCGATAACGCTGCGCTGGCAGCAGGGAGAGACGATGCCTGCGGCGGAGCGTACCTTTGCAGTCGATGCTTTAGGCCGCCCGGAGACGAAGAACCGGCTGAAACAGAATCTGTATGAGCTTCTGTCGGAAGCGACCGGTCAGCATCTGCCGTGGGGAACGCTCACGGGAATACGGCCGACCAAGATACCGATGAAGCTGCTCGAAGAGGGAAAAAGCCGGGACGAGATCTATGCGTATATGAAGCAGACTTATTTTGCATCGGATGAGAAGATCCGCCTTGCGACAGACATTGCAGAGAGGGAGCTCTCTCTGCTTTCCAAGATCGATTATGACAATGGATACAGTCTGTATATTGGGATTCCGTTCTGTCCGACGACCTGTCTGTATTGCTCGTTTACCTCCTATCCGATTGCATCGTGGGCGAAGCGTGTGGATTCCTATCTGGATGCGCTGGAGCGGGAGATAGAGTTTGCAGCGGTGAAGTTTGCGGGCAGACATTTAAATTCCATCTACATCGGCGGCGGTACACCGACGACATTAGAACCTTATCAGCTGGACAGACTGATAAGGAAAATTAAATGCAGCTTCGATTTGTCAGACTGCCTGGAATTCACGGTGGAAGCGGGAAGACCGGACAGCATTACATACGAAAAACTAAAGGTGTTGAGACAGCATGGAATCTCGCGCATCTCGATCAATCCGCAGACCATGAAGCAGGAGACATTAAAGCTGATCGGCAGACATCACACGGTGGAGCAGATGGTGGAGAGTTTTCACATGGCAAGAGAACTCGGGTTTGACAATATCAACATGGATCTGATCATGGGACTTCCGGAAGAGACACTGGACGATGTGCGCCGGACGATGGAGCAGGTGGCAGAGCTTGCACCGGACAATCTGACCGTACATTCGCTGGCACTCAAGCGGGCAGCGCGGCTGAATATGTTCAAGGAAGATTATAAGGATTACAAGATCATCAACACGCAGGAGCACATGGATCTGGTTGCGGACTGTGCGGCGCAGATGGGGCTTTTTCCATATTATCTGTACCGGCAGAAAGGTATGGCGGGCAATCTGGAGAACGTCGGCTATGCAAAAGAGGGCATGGCAGGCGTGTACAATGTGCTGATTATGGAGGAGAAACAGACCATCGTGGCGTGCGGAGCGGGAGCTTCGACAAAACGTGTCTGGACAGAGCCGAATCCGGATGGCACGCACCGGATTGAACGTGCCGAGAATGTCAAGGATGTAGCGCAGTATATCGCAAGAATCAATGAGATGATACAGCGCAAACAGCAGTTATTCTCAGAAGAATAGTTGGATTTTCAATAAAATATTGTAACGTGTTATAGAAAAATGAGCACAACAAAACCGCACAGGTCCAGCAAAAGAGTAACCACTTGTTGGCCGCGACAGTAACATTGAAACCAAAGGACATTTCTAATCACTTAGGAATGTCCTTTTTGATTCGCATTTGTGAATGGTTTTAGGCGCAAAAAACGAAGTATTTCTGATGCTGTACGAGGCTCTCAAAGGAATCCATAGATGCCCTGGTACCTGCCTGGTCTTAAGGGAGATTCTCTGGCAGATGGAAAATCACGGATATTATCATATAACAAAACGGAAAGCAGAAAAGTTTTCTTAATAAATTATAAGAAAAATCGTTACTAGTTTTCAGATTCCGGTTATAAAATACAATACAGAATGTCAGGGAAGACCAGTAACAACAGAAGTGCAATAGGATTGTAAGAAATTTTATAAAAATGCTTAAAAGGAGAGGTGGATTTTGATTGAAGAGATCCTGGAATATAACAGAAAATTCGTAGAAGAAAAAGGTTATGAGCCTTATGTGACAAGCAAATATCCGGACAAGAAGATTGCAATTCTGAGTTGTATGGACACCCGGCTTACCAATCTTCTTCCAGCAGCACTGGGATTAAAGAACGGAGATGTAAAGATGATCAAGAATGCCGGGGGCGTGATCACACATCCTTACGGAAGTGTGGTAAGGAGTCTGTTGGTGGGAATCCTGGAACTTGGCGTGGAAGAAGTAATGGTAGTCGGTCATACAGACTGCGGCGTACAGGGAATGAATCCTAAGGTATTGTTAAAAGATCTGGAAGAACGCGGTGTTGAAAAAAAGCATATAGATATTATTCGTAACAGTGGGATTGATCTGGAGGGATGGCTGGCAGGATTTGACAGTGTGGAGCAGTCTGTAGAGGATACGGTATTTACCCTGCGTAATCATCCATTGATGCCACGGGATGTCAGAATTTACGGATTTATCATGGATTCGATAACAGGAGAACTTAAAAAAATATAAGAGCTCCTGCAGCTAAGGATAAGCTGTAGAATGTAATTTGGGGCAGGATGAAAAAAGCAAGGTTTTGTTTTCATCCTTCCCCGAATGATAGAAGAATAAATCGAGTTACTTGTTTGCACTATCAGCATCAATTACAGACTGGATCTGCTTCATCAAAGCATCATAGTTGTCCTGGTTATCGATTCCGCCGAGCATAGGTTCGCCTATTATATTACCATTTCTATCGACTAGAATTGTTGTTGGAAATGCCATAATATCAGCAGCATATTTACCGGCGGCTGAATCAGAGTCAATGGAAAGATTGCGATAAGCGGCGCCCTGGCTTTCAAGGATTTTTTTTGCTTCTTTTATAGCAGCTTCATTTTCATCAAAAGTTTCGGTGTTAATACCAATAACTTCGCCCCCCATTGATTTAATAGCATCATTTAATTCGTTAAGTTTAGATAATTCAGCAACACAAGGCTTACAGCCGGTAAACCAGAAATTTATGACAGTTACGGCATTCCCGGAAAACAAATTCTGATCAACGGCATTGCCATCAAAATCTTTTCCGGAGAAATTCTGGAAAGGGGCTGTATCATCGGAATCATTTTTGGCGCCGGAAGTATCGGATACAGCATTTTGGCTTTCAATTTCAGAGATCTGTTCTTCGATTTTACGAATGGTCTTAATATCATCGGTAAGAGTTTTTAACTCGCTGTCTGTAAACGAAGTCTTGTTTGCTTCGACAGTATCAGCAAGATAATCAGCATAATTTCCATCTGGATCAGCAGTACTTTTATTCATCATGCCAAAAACCTTGTCCCATACATCTTTATGATCTGCAAAGATCTGGTTTTCCTGCTGATATAAATCATCAAGCGCTGCATTGGAGTCATCGGCAGATGATTCGCTGGCGGATACAGCAGCAGTATTCTGCGTGTTCTCTGTTTTTGAAGTCTCCTGCCCGGCACATCCGGTGATTGATAATGCGGTACAGAGTGTAAAAAGTGCGATAATGTTTCTTTTTGTTTTCATGATAAATACTCCTTTAAATGATAAGAATTAAATAGCTGCCGGCTGGCTATTGCTGGTTATTGAGATTGCTGCTACATGTTTTTTCCATAAATTGGTAATGGATTGCATCCTTTGGACAGGCTTTCATACAGGCGCCGCATCGTATACATTCCGGATGATTTGGAGTCTTCCGGACATCGACATCCATTTTGCATGCACCTGTACACAGACCGCATCCGACACATTTACTGTTTTCGACCTTGATGTTGAGAAAGGATATTTTATTAAAAAGTGAATAAATTGCACCAAGGGGACAAAGCCATTTGCAAAAAGGTCTGTAAAACAAAATACTTAAGACAATAACAGTAATTAAAATAAGGCATTTAAAAGAAAATAGCCTGCCAAGTGCAGATCGTATGGCGGAATTCCCGAGGGACAGAGGTATGGCACCCTCCAAAACGCCCTGTGGACATATGTATTTACAGAAAAACGGATCCCCCATTCCTATGGAGTTCGTCACAAGCATCGGCAGTGCTATAACGAAAACGATAAGAATGATGTACTTCAGGTATCTCAAAGGCTTTAGCCTGGCCGTAGAAAATTTTTTCCCGGGGATTTTATGAAGCAGATCCTGAAACCATCCAAAAGGACATAAAAATCCACATATAAATCTTCCAAGTGTCACACCGAGCAGAATGAAAAAGCCGGTTATGTAGTACGAAAATTTAAAATTTGAGGATCCGACGACTGCCTGAAAAGCTCCAATTGGGCAGGCGCCTGCAGCTGCAGGGCAGGAATAACAGTTTAATCCCGGCACACATACTGTTTTGGCATTTCCCTGATATATTTTTCCTTTAAATAAATTTGGAATATGAATATTGGTAAGCAATGTGGCAGCTGCCTGAATCCACCCGCGTACCCGGGCTACTTTTTTTGATCGTATAGTTGTTCTTTTATCCAATTCCCACACACTCCAGACATAATTTAATTGCTTTGCCAAGCACGGTAGCTGCTTCGCCTCTGATTGCACCATAACCGATCATAAGTGTACCGGTGATGAATAAAGCGAACTGTGATATTCTTTTCCGCATCAGACAGATTACTCCTTTCGTTTGCTGTTATTGTCTTTGTTGACCAGCTGACAGTAGTATTATACAATAGTGGATGTAAAATCCTTGTTAAGAAGCGGGAGAAATATTTTGAGATTATTGATTGTTGAAGATGAAAAAGAATTGTGTGATACAATTGCAAAAAGTCTGTATGATGTTGGCTATGAGGTGGATACCTCTTATAATGGAAGCGAGGCGCTTGAATATGTCCTGACGGAGGAATATGATCTCATTGTGCTTGACCTGAATTTACCGGGCATAGATGGAATGGATATTCTAAGGGAACTCAGGCGGGAGAATGAGGAGACAAAGGTGCTGATTCTGTCTGCGCGAAGCCAGATAGCGGATAAAGTGGAAGGGCTGGATGCAGGAGCCAATGATTACATGGAAAAACCATTTCATCTGCAGGAGCTTGAGGCGCGGATCAGAAGCCTGACAAGACGTAAATTTGTACAGAGAGATGTTTGCCTGAACAATGGGGACATAAGGTTCGATACAAAAAAGCGCGAGGCATATGCAAAAGAAGAGAGGGTGCCTTTGACCAGAAAAGAAAGTGGAATTTTGGAATATCTGCTTCTTAATCAGGGCAGACCGGTAAGCCAGGAAGAACTGATAGAGCATGTATGGGATGCATCTGTGGATAGTTTTAGCGGAGCTATCAGGGTACATATGTCTTCTCTCAGAAAAAAACTTAAGGCAGTGCTGGGATATGATCCGATTGTGAACAAGGTTGGTGAGGGTTATAAGATGCGAGAGGAATCAGAACAATGAAAAAAATGTCACTTCAGTGGAGACTTACGATCATAACTACATTGTTTATTGCAGTCATATGTGGATGTCTTACCCTGTTTGTATATAAGAACGGTGTGTATTATATTGATTTGCTGCAGAATACTGTTGATGCCCAGAGTGATGAGGACAACAGTGAGGAGGCTGATGAAATATATATTAATATTCCAGATGATAAATGGGATGATTTTGCAGATGATTTTTCCATTCAGGTATATAACAACAAAGCAGATTATAAAAAAAGAAGCTTGCTGTTCTCTACACTGCTTGCGCTTCTTGGAGGTGTTGCCACATATTTTCTAAGCGGACATGCACTTAAACCGCTTAGAAATTTTTCAGATAAAATTGAGAAAGTGCAGGCACAAAATCTGGCAGATTCGAGGATAGAAGAGAATGAAGTTAAGGAATTAAACCGGCTCAGTGTTTCTTACAACAAGATGCTGGAACGCCTCTCAGAAGCATTTGAGGTACAGAGACAATTCACTGCAAACGCCGCACATGAGTTTCGTACACCGTTGTCGCTGATGCAGGTACAGCTTGATTTATATAATTCAACGGAGCACCCGGGCAATGATGAATGTGCGGAAAAGACAATTGCCATGATGACGGAGCAGAACGAAAGACTCAGCAGGATGGTAAAGATTCTTTTGGATATGAGTGAACTTCAGATTGTGGTACGTGATGAAAAAATCATGGTTGATGCACTTGTAGAAGAGGTTCTGACGGATCTGGAACCACTTGCAATGGAGAAAAATATAAGGCTTATTGGAAAATGTAAGGATGTAACTATGGTGGGAAGCGATATCCTTATTTACAGACTGGTATATAATCTTGTTGAGAATGCTATAAAATACAATCGTCCGGGCGGGCAGGTTGTTGTGACGGCGGAGTGGAAAGAAAAACATGTTTTTCTTTCCGTAGAGGATACAGGAAGCGGAATTCCAGAGGAACTCAGAAAACGGGTATTTGAACCATTCTTTCGTGTGGATAAATCCAGAAGCAGGGAACTGGGGGGAGTAGGCCTTGGACTTGCGCTGGTTTATGAAATTGTGAGAGTGCATGATGGCAATATTGTAATCAGGGACAATCCGTCTGGGGGCACAGTTTTTGAAGTGATTTTTTAACAACAGGATCATATTTGCGATAAATGATTGTATGGTCCTTGATGCTTGACGTGCAGGAACACAAAACGTATAATAATCGGAGGATATAAGGCAGAAAATGGAGGAACGCTCATGGCATTAAGCAAGAAGCCGGTCAACGGCATGAAAGATATTTTACCGGAAGAGATGCAGATCCGGGATTACGTGCAGCAGGTTATCAAGGAGACCTACCGCAGTTTTGGATTCACACCGATCGAGACACCTTGCATGGAGAACATTGCAAATTTGAGCAATAAGCAGGGAGGCGAGAACGAGAAGCTGATCTTCAAAGTGATGAAGCGCGGTGAGAAGTTAAAGATCGCGGAGGCAAAGGAAGAGGCGGATCTGGTCGATTTTGGAATGCGTTACGATCTGACGGTGCCGTTAGTCCGTTTCTATGCGAACAACGCTAATGATCTCCCGTCCCCGTTCAAGGCACTGCAGATGGGCAGTGTGTGGCGTGCAGACCGCCCGCAGCGTGGACGTTACCGCCAGTTTATGCAGTGTGATATTGATATTATCGGTGAGCCGAGCAATCTCGCGGAGATCGAGCTGATCCTTGCGACGACAACGACGATCGGCAGACTCGGATTCAAGAATTTTGAGATCCGCATCAATGAGCGCCGCATCTTAAAGGCGATGGCAGCGTACAGCGGTTTCCCGGAGGAAGAATTCGATACCGTATTCATTATTCTGGACAAGATGGACAAGATCGGTCTTGACGGCGTGGCGGAAGAACTTGCCAAGGAAGGCTATGCGAAGGAGTCGATTGACAAGTATCTGGCGCTGTTTGAGGGCGTATCCAAGGCGCAGAACGGCATCAAATATCTGGCGGACACCTTACAGGGCTTTTTGGAGCCGGAGGTGGAGCAGAATCTCCAGGAGATTATCGATAGTGTGGAGACGGCGAAGACAGCCGACTTTAAGATGGTATTTGATCCGACGCTTGTGCGCGGAATGAGCTATTATACAGGAACGATTTTTGAGATCGCAATGCCGGAGCTGGGAGCAGCGTGCGGCGGCGGCGGACGTTACGACAAGATGGTCGGCAAGTTCACCGGAAATGACGTTCCGGCGTGCGGATTCTCCATCGGCTTTGAGCGCATCATTCTTCTTCTGATGGAGAGCGGTTTCACCGTGCCGATGCAGCGCCCGAAGGTGGCATACCTCATTGAAAAAGGCTGTACCTCGGAGCAGGTATCGAAAGTGATCGCCAGGGCACAGGAGGAGCGTGTTGCTGGGAAGCAGGTGCTTGTCGTGCGCATGAACAAGAACAAGAAGTTCCAGAAAGAGAAGCTGACAGCCGAGGGCTACAAGGACATTGTCGAGTTTTACAAAGACTGATCCGGAAATGATCTGACAGAGAACGCCATAGGATGATCTATGGCGTTTTTTACATAATGGGAAACTTCGTTTCTATTACATAAAAAAGCTTCGCGTGGATGTGCACGTTTCTTAAAGGAGATTACGAACGGTATAAAGTAAAAAAGAGAAACAGCTTGCAGATGGAGGGCATATGGGAAGAATTATCGGTATTGATCTTGGAACGACAAACAGTGCGGCGGCAGTGTGGGAAAATGGAGAGAGTCATCTGATTCCGAATGCGTTTGGAGACTATCTGACGCCTAGCGTAGTTAGTATAGGCAAAGATGGCACGGTGTACGTGGGAAAAATTGCAAAGGAGCGTCTGGTTACACACCCGGAGGATACAGTAAGCGTTTTTAAACGATTTATGGGAACGGAAAAGATATATTCGCTCGCCGGAAAAAAATACCGTCCGGAGGAACTTTCCGCGCTTGTGTTAAAAAGATTAAAGGAAGACGCGGAGCATTATCTGGGGGAGGAGATTACGGAAGCGGTCATCAGTGTACCGGCATATTTTAACGACCTTGCAAGAAATGCAACAAAAAATGCGGGGGAACTGGCAGGATTTCATGTGGAGCGCATCATCAATGAACCTTCGGCTGCATCGTTATATTATCAGTGCCGAAGCCAGATGGAGGATGCCGTCATGCTGGTGTTTGATTTTGGAGGGGGAACGCTCGATGTGTCATTAGTAGAGTGTTTTGATAACATTGTGGAGATTCTGGCGGTCAGCGGAGACAATCATCTCGGCGGCAGTGATTTTGACCGGTTGATTGCAGATATGTTCTGGAAGTCGTGCGGACTTTCTGAAAACCGCTTCTCAGCTGAGGATGCGGCAATTGTGTTGGAACGTGCGGAAAACTGTAAGTTTGAACTGACCGGTCAGGAGACTGCACAGATGTGTGTGACACTTGCTGGGAGAGAATATCGGATGGAGGTCTCCAGAAAGGAGCTGATCCTGCAGGCGGAGCCGCTGTTTGAACGGATGGCACAACCGATCCGGCGTGTGTTGTCGGACGGGCAGAAGAGTGCCAGAGAAGTAGATGCGGTAGTGCTTGTTGGAGGGTCCTGTAAAATGCCGGTGGTGCAAAAGTATTTGAATTATCTGTTGCAGCGCACGGATATTGCGGTTGTCAGCCCGGATTATATGATTGCGCTCGGCGCAGGAGTGTATGCAGGCATCAAGGAACGCAATGCGGATATTCGCGATATGCTTCTTACGGATATCTGTCCGTTTTCTCTCAGCGTGTCCCAATACAACGAAGCAGATCCGAACCGTGATCTCTGTGATGTGCTGATTGAGAGGAACATGGCGCTCCCGGTCAGCAGGGAGACTATTATGACGACGGCACATGACAGGCAGACCAAAATGAGGTTCAAGGTATACCAGGGGGAAGCAATGTACGCGGAGGACAATCTGCTGTTGGGAAGCATCACGGTTCCGGTTCCTGCCGGACCGGAAGGAAAAGAGAAGGTGCGGGTGCGTTATACCTACGATATCAATGGAATTCTGGTGGTAGATGTGCACGTCGTATCGACAGGACAGGAAAAACAGCTGGTGATCCGGAATGATAAGATCAAACTATCAGAAGAGGAACTGAAAAAAAGACTGGAGCAGTTGAATAAACTGAAGATTCATCCGAGAGATCTTGAGGAAAACAGGCTGGTGCTTGCGCGTGCTGAAAAGCTGCATCGTGAGACAACGGGATATATCCGGGAACAGATTGATAGTCGTGTACAGTATTTTAATTATTATCTGGGAAGACAGGATGTCCTCTCCATCAACAAGGGCAGAAAACAGCTGAATCTGTTTCTGGACTATGTGGAGGAGCAGTGTCTGCAGGAGACGGCATTTGAGGGAACAGCAGACGGTTTTTCCCGGTGGTATGAGAGTAGTAAGCAGGCGGTCGATGCGCAGGATCAGGCGGATTACCGCAAAGAGGAACAGGAATATGAATTGTGGAGGGGCGGACATCTGACCAGCTAGAAGAATATGACAATATGGGAGATACTGGGAATTTCCCAGACTACAGATCAAAAACAGATCAAAAAAGTGTATGCTGCCAGAGTAAAGAGTTGTCACAGGGAGGAAAAGCCAGAGGAGTGGGCAGTGCTTCACGATGCTTACCAGCGCGCCATTCAATACGCGAAAAGACAAGAGAAAGAAAGTGACCTGAACGGAAGCAGGACGGTTTCGAGTCCGGTGAAACCGGTGGCACGGGAAGGTATAAGAGAGCGGGACGCGGCGCTGGAGAAGGAAAACGGACAGCCTGAAACCGATGAGACAGAAGCACAATGGCAGGAGTATTTTGCACGCATTCGTGCCGGACAGGAGAGAAGCAGGAAAATGCTGACAGAGGAGTTGCCGGAGCGGCTGCGAGGTCTCACATTGCAGGGGGAAGGAACCCAGAAGAAACGCTGGGAAGAGTTCCTGCAATCGGAGTTGGCGATTACCCTGTACAAAGAACCAGAGTTCTGGAGACAAATTGGTGAACATGTGAGGGCACAGGAGTGGTCGGAGGAAGCATGCCGTTACATAGGCAGACGCGTGGAAGACATAAAATATGAGTTTAACAGTCGTGATTATCCGGAATTATGGCGTGTGCTGGATGAACTTGAGATGATTTGTCTGGAGGAGGCACTGAAAGATCCGTTACGGAGAACAAAGATAACGCTGCGTGGATTTGGATTGACGATCCTTGTGTTCGTGCTTATCGGAGTGTTTGTCAGAATTATTTAGAACGGATAAAACCGTTGAAAAATCGCGTTTCATGGTGTAAGATAGAAAAAGCGCCGGACAGGCTGCTGCCCGGACAGATTTGAAGAACATTTTTAGATTGATACAAGGGAGTTAAGAAAATGACACAGTCAAGAACACATAACTGTAATGAGCTGCGTCTTTCCAATGCGGGAGAGAAAGTCACGCTCGTCGGATGGTACGAGAATCTCCGCAAGGTCAGCAAGAACCTGGGATTTCTTATTTTAAGAGATTTCTATGGAACGACACAGATTGTTGTTGAGACAGAAGAGATGATGGAAAAATTAGACGGTGTGAACAAAGAGTCCACTATTTCCGTGACAGGAACCGTCAGAGAGCGCTCCAATAAGAATACAGAGCTTCCGACCGGAGAGATTGAAGTCGTGCCGGAAGCGATCGAGATCCTTGGAAAGTGTATCTACAATGCACTTCCGTTTGAGATCAACCAGTCCAGAGAGGCGGATGAGAACACCAGATTAAAATATCGCTATCTGGATCTGAGAAATCCGTCGGTCAAGAGCAAGATTGTGCTCAGAAGCCGTATTGTGGCGGAACTCCGCAATAAGATGAACGAACTTGGATTTTTGGAGATTACGACGCCGATTCTGACCTGTTCTTCACCGGAAGGCGCCAGAGATTATCTGGTACCGGCCAGAAATCATCCGGGCAAGTTCTATGCTCTGCCGCAGGCACCGCAGCAGTTCAAACAGATTTTAATGGCATCCGGATTCGACCGTTACTTCCAGATCGCACCGTGTTTCCGCGATGAGGACGCAAGAGCAGACCGTTCTCCGGGAGAGTTCTATCAGCTCGATATGGAGATGGCATTCGCTTCCCAGGAGGATGTATTCTCGGTTGTCGAGGAAGTGCTGCCGCCGGTATTTGAGAAGTATGGTGTATACAAGGCTGCTTCCAAGGCTCCGTTCGTGCGTATCCCGTATCTGGAGTCCATGGACAAGTATGGCACCGACAAGCCGGATCTCCGCATTGACCTGGTACTGCAGGATGCGACGGACGTCATGGCAGACTGCGGATTCGGCCCGTTCGAGGGACAGACCGTAAAAGCGGTTGTCGTGGACGGATTTACCGCGACCAGAAAAGTGATCGACGGAATCTGTGCCGAGGTGGAAGTGCAGACAGCCAACAAGGCTTACTGGTTCAAGCTGGATGAGAACGGCGAATTTGTGGGAGGAATCTCCAAGTTCTTACAGGAGCGCAAGGAAAAAGTGATTGAGGCACTTGGATTAAAGCCGGGAGATTTTATCGGTCTGACCGCCGGCAAGAAGCTGGCAGCGCAGAAGACCGCAGGCGTACTCCGCAGACTGCTTGGCGCTGCGAGCGAGAAGCATATGAAGAAAGATTGCTATGAATTCTGCTGGATCGTAGATTTCCCGATGTATGAGATCGGCGAGGAGTCCGGAGAACTGGAGTTCTGTCACAACCCGTTTTCCATGCCGCAGGGCGGTATGAACGCACTCTGCAACGAGGAGCCGCTTTCCATCCTTGCTTACCAGTACGATCTGGTGTGCAACGGCGTAGAGCTTTCCTCCGGTGCGGTTCGTAACCATGACCCGGAGATCATGATCAAGGCATTTGAACTGGTTGGTCTCGGCGAGGAGGATGTGAAGGCAAAATTCCCTGCCATGTACAATGCATTCTGCTACGGAGCACCGCCACACGCAGGAATCGCTCCGGGTGTTGACCGTATGATTATGCTGATCTGCGGCGAGGAGAGCATTCGTGAGATCATCCCGTTCCCGATGAACAAGAACGCGATGGATATTATGATGGGAGCGCCGGCAACGGTAGATCAGAAGCAGCTGGACGACGTTCATATCCGCATTCAGATGCCGGAAGAAAAATAGCGTAAAGCGACAGCAATAAAGACACAGGCTTTTGGACAGACTATCTCCAAAAGCCTGTTTTACTCTATATAAAGTAGAAAACTTGAATGAAAAAGGAGATCACAGAGAGAATATGGGAAAAAGAACCGGAAAGAACCGTAAAACGGGCGGCAGGGCAGGATATGGAAAGCGTGCGGCTGCGGCGGGAATGATGTTCGTGATGTTGTTTTCTTTTGCCGCCTGCGGGAAGACGACCGCTTCTGAGGAAGCGGAGGCACTGAGCGGAAGCTGTATTGACATTTTAAACAAAGTTTACGAAACGGCCGATCTGGATGCATCGATGCGGGACGCCATGCAGGATTATGAGATGACGACGATCGACGCGGATATGGAAGAGTATGTGCTGGGGACAGATGAGATCACTTATACCGATTCTGCGTATTCTGCGCCGATGATGACATCGGTGGCGTATCAGTGTGTTGTGCTGCGCGTGCCGGACGGAACCGATGTGCCGAAGGCAAAACAGACGCTTTTGGACAATGCCAATCCTGCAAAATGGATCTGCGTGGAAGCGGAGAGCGTTGCGGTGGAGAGCATCGGGGATGTGATTTTATATGTTATGGGCTTCGACGAGGACGTGTCTGCAATAAAAGATGCATTTCTTGCATTGGACGAATGAGATGGATGCAATTAAGAAACAATAAGCTTTTGATGTGAGAAATATCAGAATTGACTGATAACCCTATAAAGAGATAAAAAGGAACAAGAGATAAAAAGGAACGATGAGAGAGGAAATCCCGGTTCGCGGACAGAGAATGACAGTTCTGTCTTAAGACCGGGATTTTTTATATAAAAGCAACCATTGTTATGTAATAAACAGTATATAACAGTTGACAACAGTTCTATACTGTTATATACTGTTTGTCGAAGGAAAACCTACATACTGCGCAGAGGTGGAGGAGAATACAAAGAAAATGAAGATAATTGTGGATCACACATCGATGCAGCCGATCTATGAGCAGATCGTAGAGCAGATAAAAAAGCAGATCCTGCAGGGAACCCTGCGGGAGGGAGCGCCACTTGACAGTGTGAGAATGCTTGCAAAGGATCTTAAGGTGAGCGCTCTCACCGTAAAAAAGGCATATGATGCCCTGGAGGAGGAGCAGCTGATCGCAACGGTGCATGGCAAGGGCAGTTTTGTGCTCGGGGTGAATCCGTCACTGCTTGCGGAAGAACAGAAAAGAGAGATCGAGCAGCGGATGGAACAGCTGGTGGCGAAGGCGCGGGCGTATGGCATGAGCGACGAAGAACTGCGGGCGGTTCTGGAATTGTTTTTGGAAGCATAGGAGTGCAATCACAGGAATGGAGAATCATATGAATGATGGGATGGTGCAACTGAATAAAGTAACAAAGGCATACGGGTCGTTTCAACTGGACTGCTCCATGGAAGTGCAGCCCGGGATGGCAACCGGATTTGTCGGGGCGAACGGAGCGGGAAAAACGACGACATTTCAGATTCTGCTGGGGCTGGTGCCGCCGGAGACGGGTGAGATAAGGATCTTCGGAAAACCATATACAGAACTGACTGCAAAAGACCGGGAGCGGATCGGGGTATCCCTTGCGGATTCGGGCTTCAGCCAGTTCCTTACCGTCCGGGATGTCACCGCCATTCTGCGGAATCTGTATACCAGATTTGATGAGGCCAGGTTCCTGGAAAAATGTCAGCGGTATGAACTTCCGGCGAACAAAAAAATCAAAGATTTTTCTACCGGGATGCAGGCAAAGCTGAAATTGCTGATTGCGATGTCACATGACGCCGACCTGCTGATTCTGGACGAACCGACGCTGGGACTCGATGTGATGTCCAGAGAGGCGATGCTTGAAGAACTGCAGGAATATCTGGATTCGGAGGGAACCGGCGGAGCACCGAGATCTGTCCTGATATCCTCCCACATCTCCAGTGATCTGGAAAAGTTCTGCGATGATATCTATATGATTGACCGGGGGAAGATCGTGCTTCACGGGGAGACGGATGTTCTTCTGGATTCATATGGTATCTTAAAAGTGGATGAACGGCAGTATCAGGCGCTGGACCGTAGATATCTGCTTGCCGGAATGCGGGAAGCGTACGGTTATCGCCTGCTGACGAACGAGCGCCGGTATTATCAGGAAAATTACCCGGATCTTGTGATGGAAAAAGGCAGCATTGATGATATTCTGATTTTGACAGCGAGGGGGGAGAAGCTATGAAAGGATTACTGACGAAGGATTTTCGGATTCTGGCAGGGCAGAAGCGGTATTTTACGATTATCATTCTGATTGCGCTCATTTTTCTTTGCAGCGGTCAGCCAGCGCAGATCATTGTGGGATATTGTACCATGTTCGGCATGCTTTTTACAGTAAACACCATCTCGTATGACGAATTCGATCACGGCTATCTGTTTCTGTTCACGCTTCCGGTGACCAGAAAAGATTATGTGCTGGAAAAATATGTATTTATGCTGCTGTGCGGCGGCGGTTTCTGGGCAGTTTCCGCAGCGGCTGGTTTTGTGGCGGATTATATCCGTGGAGATGTGGTGTCTCTTTTAGAATGGCTGATGCCCATGTTCCTTATTTTATTAGAGATGACAATTTTTCTGGCAGTCATGCTTCCGGTCAGCCTGAAATACGGTATGGAAAAAAGCAGGACAGCAACCATGATTCTGGGGTTTGCGGTGCTTGGGGCTGCAATTGCAGCAAGGAAGCTTCTGCCGGAGAATTTTGCGGGAGGGCTGAGGTGGTCTGCGCAGTTAAATCCTGCGGCCGTGACTGCGGTAGTGTTTCTGGTTTCCCTGGCCACATTGGCGGTATCCTTTGCGGGCAGTGTCCGCATTATGCAAAAAAAGGTATTCTAAGGATTGCCACTTTACAAATAGTGCAAAAAATAGGATAATGGTATCACTTAAAAACAACATTTTACAATAGATGGGATTGATCATTTATGGAAATAGAACATATCGGTGATAACAAAATCCGCTGTGCACTGACGGAACAGGAGATCGAGAGTCTCGGATACGATATTGATGAGATCATTGCGAACAGCGAGATCACGCAGGAATTCATGCATACTGTCTTAGAACTCGTCGAGGAACAGGAACATATTCAGATGGAGGGCATCTCTCCGATGGTGAAGGCGGAGCTTTTGCAGGATCACAGCATGGCGATCACTTTTGGCGCAGACAAAGAGGTGTCACTGAGGGATCTGGTGAATACGGTCAGTCATATGATCAGCCAGCTGGATCCGGACACTGCATTAGGGAAACAGGCCAAGGCAGAGGAGGGGAACGCACAGGCCGCAGCAGATACAGCGGATACGGCAGCCGCTGCGGGAACGCATAAGCGCACCGACCCGATGATCTGTGCACTGCGCTTTTCTTCCTTTGAGAATATGCGCAGGATGAGCCTGCTTGCTTTTCGCGGGAAGATTCCAAAGAGCAGTCTCTACAAGATGGACGGCGCGTACTATCTGATTCTGGATTTTACGGGATTTGCCAAGGAGGAGATGCGTCCATTTGCGTTCGGAACGATCGAGTATGACGATGCGCATTACTCCGATCAGGGGCACATTGCACATATCAGAGAGCAGGGAATTTGTATCATGAAAAAGCAGGCTCTTGAAATGCTGATGCAGTTGTGAGAAATAGATAAAAGCCGTTTTGTAAATAGGCAAAGTCCTCAAATCCGGTCACAAAATTTGGTAAAAATGCCGAACAACTTCCTGATGCATTTTCCACTATATATGCTATGATGGTAGAGGTGTGTGTACAAGATATATACACCAAGAAGAGAATAGCACAGAAGAAGGCGGGGGACGCCGGTGTGCGGAAAGTGGAGAAGTTATGAGCAGAGAGCAGATCTGGGAGCTTGAGGAGAACAAACGCAGCCTGTTAAGACAGGCCTATCGGATGAAGCAGGAATGTCCGCATATGTCGCCGGTTGGACTTGAGTATGAAATGTATGCCGCGATTATGAAAGAAGTGCGGGAGATTACGGCGAGATTACAGCTGTCTGCAGAGGCTTAGGATGGCGTTACAAAAGAAAATCAATATAAGAATAAAAAAGAGCTTTCATCCGGGTTTGCAGATGAAAGCTTTTTTGATATGATAAGGAAAGGATGCGGAATGAAGAGACAGAAGATGCGGACGGAACAGAAGTCCAATGTGAAAAACAGTGTGGGAAGACTTGTGTTTGTAGGATTATCCCTGCTTTTGCAGGTTTTGTGGATTTTGCTGCTGTTTTTGCGGTTGAATGCATATTCTACGGCAATCAGTTTATGCTTTAGTGTAGGAGCATTTCTTGTGGCGTTAAGCATTTACGCCAAGCACGAGAACGCTGCGTTTAAAATGCCCTGGATTATTCTGATTCTGGCGTTTCCGGTGCTGGGGCTCTGCATATATCTGGTGTTCGGACACAAGAATGTGGTGGCAAAGGCGATGCGTAGACGCTTTGAGACGATTGAACCGGTGCTGTTTGAACAGATTCCACAGGATGAGGTCGTGCTTGGGCAGCTGGAGGAGCAGGATTTTGCGGTGGCGAACCAGTGCCGCTATATCAATCGGTTCGGGCATTATCCGGTGTACCGGAATACGGATGTGACATTTTACCCGGATGCGGCGGAGGGACTTGCGGCGCAGCTGCATGATCTCGCGTCAGCAGAACATTTTATCTTTATGGAATATCACGCGATCGAGGAAGCGGAGGCGTTCGGCAGGATTAGGGATGTCCTCGCCGAGCGCGTGGCACACGGGGTGGAGGTACGCCTGTTTTACGATGACGTCGGCAGTATCGGCTTTATCGATCCGGGCTTTATCAAGCGCATGGAAGCCATCGGCGTAGAGTGCCGGGTATTCAATCCGGTGCTTCCGATCCTAAACATCTTCATGAACAACCGCGATCACAGAAAGATTACGGTGGTGGACGGAAAGATCGGCTACACGGGCGGCTACAATCTTGCGGATGAATATTTTAATATCACGCACCCGTACGGAGTCTGGAAGGATACCGGAATCCGTCTGGCGGGGGACGCGGTGGCAAGCCTGACCGTGACATTTCTTCAGATGTGGAATGCCACGGCGGAGGCGGACCGTGAATTTCAGACGTATTTTCCACAGCTGGATTACCGCGCGGCAGACACCGGTTTTGTACAGCCGTATGCGGACGGCCCCCTGACGGACGGTTATTTTGCGGAGGATGTTTATTTAAATCTCATCAAGAGTGCGAAACACTTTTTCTATGCGGCGACGCCGTATCTGATTATCAGCGATGATATGACGAGGGAACTGTGTCTGGCTGCCGAGCGCGGCGTTGATGTGCGGATTGTGACACCGGGAATCCCGGATAAGAAGTTAGTGTATCAGACGACACGCTCCTACTATGCGCCTCTGGTGCGGCGCGGCGTGCGTATCTATGAGTACACGCCGGGATTTATCCATCAGAAGCAGACACTTTGTGATGGGGAGACGGCGACGGTCGGAACGATCAATTTTGACTATAGAAGCCTGTACCATCATTTTGAGAACGGCGTGCTGCTGCATGGCTGCGGGGCGATCGGTGCCATTGGAGAGGACTTTGCGCAGATATTTGAGGTGTCGCGCGAGGTGACGGAACAGTATAAGGGAAAGCGGAGCATGGGGCTTCGCATCATACAGTGTATTCTGCGGTTGTTTGCACCGCTGTTATAGGAGAAGAAAAATGCGACGCATTGCGTCTGCGGAACGGAGGTTTTTATGCTGAGAGAGTGGAAAGAGCCGGTAAGACCCGGGGAAGAGGAATTAAAGATGCGCCTTGCGGCAGCCAGGGAAAAGCTTGCCGCCCAGCAGCTTCTCATCAAGGAGCAGAAAGTGCCGGTACTGGTGCTGCTGGAAGGCTGGGGAACGGCGGGGAAAGGCTACTGCATCGGTCAGATCATCGAGAATATTGACCCGCGCCATTTTAAGGTGGAGTCTATGGAGAGAAAGACCGGGGAGGAAGAGCGCAAGCCGTTTTTATACCGCCATTTTACCCGGATTCCGGAGGCGGGAAAGTTTGTATTTTTAGATTCCGGCTGGATGGATGAGGTGGTGGAAGAGCGCCTTCACGGGGAGCTTTCCGAGGAAAAATATGCAAAGCGCATCGAGAGCGTGCGGCGTTTTGAACGTCAGCTGACGGATAACGGCTACCTCGTGATGAAGTTTTTCCTGCATATCTCCAAGAAAGAGCAGACCAGACGGATGGAGCGCCTCACGGATGAAAAGGACACCGTCTGGCGTGTGGGGAAAAAGGATCTGTGGCAGAACAGTCACTACGAGAAGTGCATGGATGCGTTTTCTTCCTATTTGAAGAGCACGAATATGCCGTCCGCACCGTGGTATATTGTGGATGCAAAGTCGAAGAAGTGGACGGAATTGCAGGTGCTTGAGACGCTGACGCAGGGAATTGACATTGCGCTTGACAACCGTGATATGGCGGTTCCGCTTCTGCAGAATGTATTCCCGTTAGAGCGCATGCCGCTTCTCTCGGAGATACCGCTCGATAAGACGCTCGATGAGGAGATGTACCGCAAGGAGTTAAAGCATTTAAAACAGCGGCTTGGCGAGCTGCACAACCGCCTGTACCGCAAGAAGGTTCCGGTCATCATCGCCTATGAGGGATGGGATGCTGCCGGAAAGGGAGGCAACATCAAGCGGATCACCAGTGCGCTCGATCCGAGAGGCTATGAAGTGCATCCGATTGCAAGCCCGGAGCCGCATGAGAAGGCAAGGCATTATCTGTGGCGCTTCTGGACGAGACTGCCAAAGACCGGTCACATCGCAATTTTTGACCGTTCGTGGTACGGACGTGTGATGGTCGAGCGGCTGGAGGGATTCTGCACGGAAAACGACTGGATGCGCGCGTACAACGAGATCAATGAATTTGAGAAGGAGCTGCATGACTGGGGAGCCGTCATCATCAAGTTCTGGGTGCAGATCGACAAGGATACGCAGCTGGAGCGCTTTAACGAGCGGCAGAACACGCCGGAAAAGCAGTGGAAGATCACGGAGGAGGACTGGAGGAACCGGGAAAAATGGGATCAGTATGAGACGGCAGTCAATGAGATGATCACAAAGACGAGCACGACCTATGCGCCGTGGCATATCCTCGAGTCTGTGGATAAGAAGTACGCCAGGATCAAGGCACTCCGGATCGTGATTGAGGAGCTGGAAAAGGCACTCGGTTAGACTATGTTTTAGAATGACAGAAATATGCAAATTATGCCATGCGTGGCAATACAATTTCGCCCTCTGTCTTACTATAATATTTTCAGAAGGAATGAAAATAGGAAGGTAAGACAGGGGGATTTTTTATGCAGTACGGACATTTTGACAATGAGAAAAGGGAATATGTCATCGACCGCGTCGACCTGCCGGTATCGTGGACAAATTATCTCGGCGTGAAGGATTTGTGCGTCGTGGTCAACCATACGGCGGGCGGTTACATGTTCTATCAGTCTCCGGAGTATCACCGGGTGACACGTTTTCGCGGAAATGCGGTGCCGATGGACCGGCCGGGACATTATGTGTATCTGAGGGATGCAAAGGACGGAGACTACTGGAGCATATCCTGGCAGCCGGTGGGCAAACCGCTGGATCAGGCAAAATACACCTGCAGACACGGCATGAGCTACACGACCTATGAGTGCGATTACAAGGGAATCAAGGCAAGCCAGACGCTGATGGTTCCGATGGACGATGCGGTGGAACTGTGGGATGTGCGCCTTAAGAACACCACGGACAAAGAGAGAAGGCTATCGGTATTTTCGTACTGTGAGTTCTCGTTCCATCACATTATGATTGACAACCAGAATTTCCAGATGAGCCTCTACTGTGCAGGATCATCCTACGATGAGAATATCATCGAGTATGATCTGTTCTATGAGGAATTCGGCTATCAGTATTTCACGTCGAATGTGACGCCGGACGGATTTGACTGTCTGCGTGACAGCTTTCTGGGAGCATACCGGACGGAAGACAACCCGATTGCGGTGGAGCACGGAACATGCAGCGGTTCCCATGAACTTGGGAACAATCACTGCGGAAGCTTACAGAAGGATCTTGTGCTGGCACCGGGAGAGGAAGTGCGGTTGATCTTTATGCTCGGAGAGGGCAGCCGCGAAGCGGGAAAAAAGATCCGGGAAAAATATTCCGACATGGCAAATGTGGATGCGGCGTATGCACAGTTAAAGGATTACTGGGAAAATAAATTTGCACAGCTGCAGATCAAGACGCCGAATGAGGGAATGAATACGCTCATCAATACCTGGAACCTCTATCAGGCGGAAGTAAATATCATGTTTTCGCGTTTTGCATCGTTTATCGAGGTAGGTGGCCGCACGGGTCTGGGGTACCGGGATACGGCACAGGATGCAATGACGATACCGCACTCCAATCCGGAGAAATGCAGACAGCGTATCGTGGAACTGCTGCGCGGACTCACGACCAAAGGCTACGGACTGCATCTGTTCTCGCCGGAATGGTTTGACCCGGATGCAAAAAAGGAAAAGAAAAAGCCGTTTAAGTCTCCGACGGTCATCCCGACAGTGAACGCGAAGGACATTGTGCATGGGCTGGAGGATGCCTGCTCGGATGATGCGCTCTGGCTGGTGCCGTCCATTATCGAATATATCAAGGAGACGGGAGAGACTGGATTTGCAGATGAAACCGTGACCTATGCCGACGGAGGCGAGGGAACGGTATATGAACATATGAAGCGGATTTTGGATTTTTCCGCGGAACAGGTCGGCGCAACCGGAATCTGCAAGGGACTCCGCGCAGACTGGAACGATTGTCTGAACTTAGGCGGCGGAGAGAGCGCGATGGTGTCCTTCCTGCATTACTGGGCGATCAGCCACTTCCTGCAGCTGGCAGAATATCTCGGACGCACGGAGGATGTGGAAAAATATCAGGTGATGCGCGAGCGGGTAGGAAATGTCTGCAACAGAGAACTGTGGGATAAGGAATGGTTCATCCGCGGTATCACAAAGAACGGAAAGAAGATCGGAACATCGGAGGATGCGGAAGGAAAGGTACATCTGGAGTCCAATGCATGGGCAGTGCTTTCCGGTGCAGCCGATGTGGAAAAAGGAAAACGTGCGATGGATTCCGTGGATAAGTATCTGTTTACGCCGTATGGAATTCTGCTCAATGCTCCATCGTACACCGTGCCGGATGACGATATTGGATTTGTGACGCGCGTTTATCCGGGATTGAAGGAGAACGGCTCCATTTTCTCCCATCCGAATCCGTGGGCATGGGCTGCGGAGTGCGTGCTGGGACGCGGCGACCGTGCAATGAAGTTCTACAACGCACTGTGCCCGTATTATCAGAACAATATGATTGAGATCCGGCAGTCAGAACCGTATTCGTACTGCCAGTTTGTGGTCGGAAGAGACCACACAGCATTCGGACGGGCACGTCATCCGTTTATGACCGGAAGCGGTGGCTGGGCTTATTTTTCCGCAACCAGATATATGCTTGGCATCCGGCCGGATTTTGAACACCTGACCATTGACCCGTGTATTCCGGCAGACTGGAAGAAATTTTCCGCCGTCAGACGCTGGCGCGGGGCAGAGTATGATATTCACGTGGAAAACCCGGACGGCGTGATGAAGGGCGTGCAGGAATTGTATCTGGACGGAGAGAAGGTCGAACGTATCCCAGTGATGGCACAGGGAAGCAGACATGACGTCAGAGTTGTGATGGGATAGCACAGGAAAAGAAAGGGGACATTGATATGATCAAATTTGGAACCGGCGGCTGGAGAGCCGTGATTGGAGACGATTTTACAAAGGCAAATATACAGCTTCTGGCGCAGGGGCTGGTCAACAAAATGAAGAGCGAGGGTGTGACCGAACAGGGCATCGTTATGGGATATGACCGCAGATTCCTCTCCAAAGAAGCCATGCAGTGGGCGGCAGAGGTATTTGCAGCGGCACAGATCAAGGCATACCTGATCAACAAATCCTCGCCGACACCGCTTGTCATGTTCTACGTGATGAAGCATGATTTTCCGTACGGAATGATGATTACCGCAAGCCATAACCCGGCAATCTATAACGGAATCAAGGTGTTTACTGCGGGCGGCCGTGATGCCGACGAGATCCAGACGAAGGATCTGGAGGACTACATTGCCGACATCGCATCGGACGGCGTCTGCGCGGTTGCATATGAGGATGGAAAAGCGGCGGGCTATATCGAGGAGATCTATCCGCTCAATGAGTACATAGACAATATCATTGCATCGGTGGATATGAAAGCTATCCGCGACGCTGATCTTAAGGTGGCACTGGATCCGATGTACGGCGTGAGTGAGACATCGTTAAAGACGATTCTTTTAACTGCCCGCTGCGAGGTGGCGACAATTCATGACAGACATGATACACTGTTCGGCGGAAAACTTCCGGCGCCTTCCGCTGCAACGCTCCACTCACTGCAGAATTATGTGGTGGAAAAACAGTGTGACATCGGTATTGCTACAGACGGAGATGCGGACCGTATCGGCGTGATCGACGACAAGGGCAATTTCCTGCATCCGAACGATATTCTGGTGCTGCTGTATTACTATCTTGTAAAGTTTAAGGGCTGGCATGGACCTGTGGTGCGCAATATAGCGACCACCCATATGCTGGATAAAGTGGCAGAGCAGTTCGGAGAAAAATGCTATGAAGTGCCGGTTGGTTTTAAGTATGTCTCCGCTAAGATGCAGGAGACAGGAGCCATCATCGGAGGCGAGTCTTCCGGCGGTCTGACCGTACACGGGCACATCAACGGAAAAGACGGCATCTATGCGGCGGCGCTTCTGATCGAGATGCTGGCAGTGACCGGGAAAAAGCTTTCGCAGATCATGGATGATATTCACGCAGAATGTGGGAAGATCCATATGGAAGAGCGTGATTATAAGTTCACACTGGAGAAAAAGCTTAAGATGCAGGAAGTTTTAATGGAGCAGAAGCAGCTGCCGGATTTGCCGGAAGAGATCGACCATGTCTCCTATCTGGATGGCAGCAAGGTCTACTTCAAAAATGGAGGCTGGGTCATCGCCCGCTTCTCAGGCACGGAGCCGCTGCTGCGCATTTTCTGCGAGATGCCGGATGCCGTCGAGGCGGCGGACATCTGCACCAGATACGAGCAGTTCCTTGACCTGTAGAGCACAAAAACGCCGCATTTCGCATTCCATTCCGTGTCTTGCCACGCTTTGACAATCCACCGGGGGAATGTCCGACAAGCACAGACAATGAGCGGACTTTCTAGTGCCTCTAATCGAATTGCTTCACAGACAATATAAAACCGCGCGAACCGAAACTCGTTGCCATCTGCTATTGAAAACATGGCAGATGGCAATTCAGACATCGGCTTCGCGCGGTTATGTTTTGTTCAGCAATTCGATAAGGGGCGCACGAAAGTCCTAAAATTGTCTGCAGCTTGCGGACATCTCCGGCGGAGCGTTCAAAACTTGGAAAGACAGGGATCATCGTCAATGGTAAACGCGGCAGAAATAGAAATTCCGTATTTTGCGATTCAAATTCTCCTGCCCGGTTTCATCCGGAACGTGGATGCCCGTTGGCTTTCGGATTATATGCCTGTAATCCGCTCTGTTGTGCGCGGCGGTGTTCTGCTATAATGGAGAGAGAACACGGGGAGGCAGCTTTATGGAGAAAAAGAGACGACTGTCGTCATTGAAGAAGAAAATTATAGTATTTGTCATCCTGTGCTGGGGTGTCCCGATCGCGGTATTTTTCGCATATACCACCAGCTCCTACCGGAAGGGAATCATTGAGAAAACGGAAGGTCTGATGGAGGATCAGCTTGAGAATATGGCTTCCTTTGCATCGATCCGCATCGAGGATGCCATCACGCTCTGCCAGAGACCTTCCTATGAGAAGACCTGGGAGAATGCCTGGAAGAAATACCTGCGGGGAGATTATTCCAGAAACGACTATCTTCAGGATGTCTATACCAGCCTGCGCGGAAAGTTCTATCTGGACGAGCGTTTTAATATGTATGCCTACTACTGCTACGGAACTGAAGATCCGGAGAGCTTTTCTTCGCGCACCGGCATCTCGCTAAAGAGTTATGTGGATGAGATACAGCCGTACCTCAAAGACATCATAGATTCGGATTCGGCGTATGCCTGCGTGCGGGTGGTCGACGGGCGCATTTTTATCGTCCGCAATCTGTACACGACGATGGATTATACACGGTACGGCACGCTGGTGGTGGAGTTAAACCGCAGCAAGGTGTTCCAGGATGTGGATACCTCCCTTTTGAATGATATGGTGGTCTGCTTCGGAAGCCGCGATGCGCGGGTTGACTTTATGAAAAACGAGGAGAAGAGTGACAAGGAACAGCTTTTAGAGCAGCTTCTGCAAAAGTATGACGGGGTGAGCAACCACACATTCTCAAAGGCGGAGGACGCTGCCTACCGCGCGTATCTGTATCAGGAGCGGCGGGATGATTTTCACATCGGCATTGTACTTTTTGCCAGAAAGAGCGAACTCTATTCCGGGCTGTACCAGTTCTATACGATTGTTGCGCTGATGTTTTTGCTGTTGATTCCGCTGTTTGGCTATGTGGTGTATTTTATCCGCAGGAATATCCAGCACCCGATCGACCGGATGCTCCGCGCTTCCGGACGGATGGAAGCGGGAGAGATGGGAATCACGGTCGAGGGAGACATGCCCAATCAGGAATTTATGCAGATGAAGGAGAGCTTCGACAGCATGTCCGCGCAGGTGAAGTATCTGTTTGATTCCATGTACAGTGAAAAGCTTGCGCGCAAGGATGCACAGATTCAGGCGCTTCAGGCGCAGATCAATCCGCATTTCCTGAACAATACGTTAGAGATGATGAACTGGCAGGCACGGATGTCGGGAGATACGGTCGTGTCTAAAATGATTGAATCGCTGGGAACCGTGCTTGATTACCGGATGAACCGCGCCAATGTAAAGGAGATTCACCTTGCGGAGGAACTGCAGTGCATTGATGCCTATTTTTACATTATGTCCATGCGGTTCGGGCAGAGACTCTCGATTGAGCGCAAGATTGACGACGATCTGCTCTATCTGATGGTGCCGCCGCTGATTTTACAGCCGATTGTGGAAAATGCGATTGTACACGGGGTGGAGACGGTGAAAAACGGCGTCATCCGGCTTCACGTATACCACGATGAGGAAAATGTCTACTTGAAAGTGCGCAATACGGGCAAAAAGATGACGGAGGAGGAGCTGGAGCGGATCCATGCCATATTGGAGGGGGATGAGAGCAAGCTTCCGAAAAATACCGGGCGCCACACCTCCATCGGAATCCAGAACGTGAACCGCAGAATCCGCCTGGTATATGGGGACGAATACGGTCTGTCGATCGAGCAGGAGGAAGACTGCATCACGGTTTCGACGATTACGATACCGTACGTTGACCATGAGGATGAAATATCGTTAAAAGAGAGAAGCGAAGCGCAAAATGAGTTAAAGAACATAGCAAGATTGAACAAATAATGTCAAATAGGTCTAATGCCTTTTGTGAGTTCTGCTCGTATAATATCAGTATAGCAAATGAAAAACATTTGCAGGAACAAAAACAAGGAGGGTTTTGACTATGAAGAAAAAGGTATTATCCATGATGCTGGCTGGCGCAATGACAGTGTCCATGCTGGCAGGATGCGGGGCGGGCTCCGATGAGGCTGCAACGACAGACAACACGGCAGCCGACACAAAGACAGAGACAGCCGGAACAACAGAAGCAGGCGGGGGTACTGCAGAAGCATCCGGAAATCCGGTGACATTAAGAACTGTGTCGATGTTCGGAGGAACCGATCCGAATAAGGAGACCTACGAAGCAATCAACAAAGAGTTTATGGAGCAGTATGACTACATAACGATCGAAGACAATTCACAGACATCCGATGAGGAATGGAAAGCAGCAGTCAATGCGGACTTCTCCGTAGGCAATGAGCCGGATGTCATCCAGTTCTTCACGGATGCAACCGCGGACAGCATCATTGCAACGGATAAGCTGGTATCGATTGAAGACATCCGCGCAGAATATCCGGACTATGCGGCAGACACACTGGATTCCGCATTGCAGGCAGCGGCAAACACCGACGGTGTTGAGCGTGCGGTTCCGACAACCGGATACTGGGAAGGCTTATACTGCAACAAGGATCTGTTTGACCAGTACGATCTGGAACTTCCGACAGACTGGGCTTCCATGGAGACAGCGATTGAGACGTTCAAGGAGAACGATATCATTCCGATTGCCTGCTCATTAAACAACGTACCGCATTACTGGATTGAGTTCCTAATGTTATATGCATCCGGCGTGGATGAGTATACTTCCATTCCGACGAGCGCACCGGAAGGATGGGTAAAGGGGCTTGAGATGTTTAAGACATTAAGAGATATGGGTGCATTCCCGGAGGATACTGACACCGTTGATGACGCATACACAGGCCAGCTATTCCGCGACAAGAAAGCTGCCATGCAGTTAGACGGTTCCTGGTATGCAGGAAACATCGAGGATACCGACAACACCGTTGTGATCGCATTTCCGGGTGTTCCGGATCAGAAAGCAGAGGCGGGCTCTTTGGTAGGCGGTATCTCTTCCGGATTCTATATCACAAAGAAGGCATGGGAAGATCCGGACAAGAGAGATGCAGCAGTGAAATTCGTCATGGCACACACCTGCCAGGCAGGCGTTCAGAGATACTGGGAAGCAACCGGCGCCGTATCCCAGGCAGCTGTTGAGGTAACACCGGTAGAGGGCGCAACACCGTTTGCACAGTCTATCGCAGAGTACACAAGCAATGCAACGGCGATCGTGGCACCGACAGATTCCAGAATCGGCGATGCATACAAGACACTTGTGGTAGAGATTGTCAAGGTATCTACAGGCGCTATGTCGGCGGAAGATGCCATCAACGAGGCACTCACATTGGTGCAGCAGTAAAATCAGATACAGAAAACAGTATGACGGAGGGGCTATGCCCAGCGGCCCCTTCGTTTTTTGTACCCCAAAAACAGTAATTTTTTTGATAGAAAGGTGGAAGAAAGATGTTATATAAGAAAAAATGGCCGCTTGTGGTGTTTTTGGTACCGGGTTTATTGTTCATGTTAGTCTTTCTTTACATACCGTTCGTGCAGAATATTAAGAACAGCTTTTATGATATGACGGCAATCATCGAGATGCCGGGAACTGAATGGAAGTTTATTGGATTTGAAAATTACAAGAAATTGTTTACAGACCCGGATGTGAGGACGGCGCTCATCAATTCCCTGAAGATGATGGTGCTCACGGTGATTTTTGAGGTCGGAATCGCATTTGTGCTTGCGGTAATGGTTTCACAGATAAAAAAGCTTCAGCAGTTATTCCGTACGGTGTACTTTTTTCCGGTAGTGATTTCTGCAACGGCGATTGGTCTGTTGTTCAAATTATTCTACAACTATAACGGTGGTATGCTGAATCAGATTTTAGAGAGCATTGGAGCAAAGCCGGTCAACTGGCTTTCCCCCAGCCTGGCATTTATCATGGTCTGTATCCCGACGCTGTGGAGTTACATCGGTTTTTACTTTGTCATTCTACTCACGGGGTTAAGCGATATTCCTGACGACATATATGAAGCGGCGTCCATCGACGGATGCAGCCGCTTTAAACAGGTATTTTATATTACACTGCCAATGATGAAACCGGTATTCTTTACATCGGTCACACTGGCGGTAACGGGAGCATTAAAAGTATTTGATCTTCCGTGGGTCATGGTGCCAAACGGCGCGCCGCAGGGACTGACCCATTTCCTTGGAACGTATATGTACCAGCAGACCTTCGGACTGAACAATTATGATTATGGTTCTACACTGGCGGTACTGATCGTGGTGCTCGGCATTGTGGTGTCGAAGGCAGTCGGCTTTCTTACGGCAGATGCGGACGACAAAGAAGCGAAAAAGCGCGCAAGAGCAGAGAAAAAGAAGGGGGTGGCTTAAATGGATGCAGCAGTAAGTGTAACGACAGTCAGAAAAAAACACAGGAGAATCGGAGCCGGTACGGTTGTCATTTATCTCGTACTGATCTTCTGGGCGATGCTCACCATTTTCCCGTTTGTGTGGGTGGTGCTGAATTCTTTCAAGCCGTCCGCGGAGGTGCTCCGCTCCTCCTTCTCACTTCCGGAGACATTCACCTGGATGAATTATCAGACGGCATTTGAGCGGTTAAACGTCTTAAGAGCCTATAGGTACAGCTTCGTGATCTCCGGCACGGTAACAGTGGGCGTTATGGTATTCGCGTCACTGATGGCATTCGGACTTACCAGATACCATTTCAAGGGCAAGGAGCTGATCCGCAGCCTCATCGTGGCAAGTCTGATGTTTCCGGTATTTTCTACGATCATTCCGGTGTTTAAGATGATGGTGGAATGGGGGCTTCTGAACAAAAGCATTGCGGTTATCCTGCCGCAGATTGCCGGAAACTTAAGCTTTGCGACGATCGTTATGACCGGTTTCATGCAGAGCATCCCGCTGGAGATGGAGGAAGCTGCCTACATGGAAGGCGCAGATGTATTTAAGGTATTTGGAAAAATTATTGTTCCGCTTTGCAGACCGTCACTTGCAACGGTTGCCATCTTTAGTTTCCTCTGGTCTTATAACGACCTCTTTGTACAGAAAATCATGATGCGTGACCCGACCAGGTATCCGATCTCCACACTGTTAGAACAGATCAGTTCCCAGTATGGAACCGATTTCGGATTGATGGCGGCGTCGGTTACGATCATTGTCATCCCGGTCATGATTGTGTATGTGCTGTTACAGAAAAATATCATCAAAGGATTGACAGCAGGTGCCGTGAAAGGCTAAACTTCTTGGAAAGAGAGCGGAATTTGCTCAAGTGGAGGATTGGCTATGTACAAGGTGATGATTGTGGATGACGAACCGATCATCGTGGAAGGGTTATCGAGAAGCATCGCATGGGAAAAGTGGAATTGTAAGGTTGCGGCAACGGCGCATGACGGACTGGAAGGAAAAAAGATTATCGAGGAGATTCACCCGGATATTGTGTTTATGGATATCTGCATGCCGGAGATGGACGGACTGGCGATGATCGCTGCGATTCACTCGCAGTTCCCGGATCTCGAGGTCTGTGTTCTGACGGGCTACCGTGATTTCGAGTATGCGAAGGAGGCGATCCGCCTTGGGGTGACGCGCTTTCTGCTCAAGCCGTCCAACATGGACGAACTGGAAGAAGCCATCGGCAAGATGTGCGGGAACTTAAAACGGAAAGGAATTACCGGGGATGAGCCGAAGCGTGATCCGCAGGATGAAGAAGCGGCGGAAGCGCACAAGGAGAGCGCATCGAGCAGCTTTATCGTGAAGAATGCACTGACTTACATTGAGGAGAATTATACGAAGAAGCTGACGCTCTGCGAGGTGGCAGAGAAGACGTATGTGAGCCAGTGGCACTTAAGCAAGCTTTTAAACCGCCACACGGGGCAGAGCTTTTCGGATATTTTAAATCACGTCCGTATCGAGCATGCGAAAGAACTGCTAAAAGATCCGTCGCTGCGCATCGGAGATATCTCCGAGCAGGTGGGATTTTTAGATCTGGCACATTTCTCAAGGGTATTTAAGAAGCAGGAGGGAGTCTCCGCCAATGAATACCGGAATCAGGTACTGGGAAAGTAAGGTGCCCGGACGGCTAGAGTACATAGTATCCGAGCACGCCGCACAGAATCCCTGCAAGAGCGCCTGCGATGACGTCGCGCGGCTCATGAACGCCGCCGATCACGCGCAGGACGGCAAGGACAATCCCTAAGAGGCCGAGCAGAATGCCGGCGGAGGGGTGGACATAGAAAATGGTGGCGGCAATGATAAATACGGAAAAGACATGACGGCTGGGAAAAGATTTCCCGGCCGTATCTTTTTCTATGGCAGGCGGAAGGCCGAACTTCTCATAAGGTCTTGGGGCGTTAAAGATCCGGCGGAAGAGCGTGACTGCGGCAAAGGAGACGGCGGGGACGAGAAGCGCCCGCAGGAAAAAAGCGCTGCCCTTAAGAAAAAGCAGCAGCAGAAATGCCGGGTACAGCACGAAAATAAAGCCGGTCAAGGTGTGGTTGAGCAGGCATAACAGCCGGATGCGCCGCGGATGTCCCCGTAAGATGCCGGTGATTTTTTCATAGGATTCTCTGGTCATGAGACCTCCGATCCGGCAACGGCGAGCAGTGCCCCGATGAAAATGCAGAAGTCAGAGATGTTGAAGACGATCGCGCGCAGCCATTTCGGACCGAAATTCAGATGAAAATAGTCGACGACATGCCCCTTCGTGTAGCGGTCGTAAAGGTTGTTTAAACCGCCGCCGAGCAGGAGTGCAACGCCCGTTTTTTCCAGCGCGTGTCCGTTAAGGCGCATCAGAAAATAGGAAAAAATCCCGACAACAACAAGAATGACGGTGTGGATGATGCGCAGAAGATTTGGCCTTTTTACCATGAAATTCAAAGCCGCGCCTTTGTTATAATATTTTTCCAGAACAATCCTGCCCCCAAGCCGCGGATGGCGCACCTTGCGGGCATATTTTTTGTCCATGTAACGCTTTAAGATGAGATCCGACAGGAATACCCCGCCGGCAATAATCGCATAAACCATGTAAAAATCTCCTGACTGGTATTGATGTATGTATCATATCATCTTCCCTGGAAAATGAAAAGTGATTTGCGCTTGCCTTTTTTTATCCCTGTTTGTGCAGTTGCCCGCAAACCCTTGAAAGGGCGTTGCCTGGCTGATAAAGTCAAGACAGAGGCAGAAAAATCTGCAGTAAATAACGGGCGGGAGACGGGAAGGCGCCTCCTGCCTCATGAGAGAAAGGAAAAAGGGATTACGATGAACATTATCAGAGCAAAAGACTATCAGGACATGAGCAGAAAGGCGGCAAATATCATTTCGGCGCAGATTATTATGAAACCGGACTGTGTACTCGGTCTTGCCACGGGATCGACGCCGGTGGGAACATACCGCCAGCTGATCGAGTGGTATGAGAAGGGAGATCTTGACTTTTCCAGAGTGTCAACGGTCAATCTGGACGAATATCGCGGCCTGGCACACATGGATCCGCAGAGTTATTACTATTTTATGCAGGAGAACCTGTTTGACCATGTGAATATCGATAAGACGGCAACGCATGTCCCGGATGGCACAAACCCGGACGCGGCAGATGCCTGCGCGAAGCATGAGCAGATCATAAAGTCACTCGGCGGAATCGATTTACAGCTTTTGGGGCTGGGGAATAACGGACATATCGGATTTAATGAGCCGGGTGCAGCGTTCGAGAAGGAGACACATCTGGTGGATCTGGCAGAGAGTACCATTCGGGCTAATGCACGTTTTTTTACCTCTATTGACGAAGTGCCCAAGCAGGCATATACTATGGGAATAAGAACGATCATGCAGGCAAAAAAGATTCTGGTGGTTGTCTCGGGAGAGGGCAAAGCAGATATCGTCTCACGCGCGTTCTTCGGACCGGTGACGCCGGAAGTGCCGGCATCCATCCTGCAGATGCATCCGGATGTGACGGTTGTCTGCGATGAGGCAGCGCTTTCCCTGTCACCATTATAGAGGTAAAGTCAGAGAAAAATGGGGGATTTAAGATGAGAATTAAGAATGCACTTGTATACACGGTAGAGCACGGATTTGTGGAGCGGGATGTCCGGATAAAAAACGGCTGTTTTGCGGGGAGTGAAGCGGCCGGCACGGACGGGGAAGAGATTCTGGACGCAGGGGGAGATTACCTGATTCCGGGGCTTGTGGATATCCATTTTCACGGATGTGCAGGTCATGATTTCTCGGACGGAACACCGGAGGCATTGCAGGCGATCGGTGCGTACGAGCTTCGCCAGGGTGTGACAAGCATCTGCCCGGCATCGATGACACTCTCGGAGGAGACGCTTAAGACGGTGTGTGCCAATGCGTATGCGTATACAAAGAGACCGGAGGCAGAGCAGGACACCGGGGCGAGACTGATCGGGATTCATCTGGAAGGACCGTTTATTTCCATGGAGAAAAAGGGTGCGCAGAATCCGGCTTATATCCGGAATCCGGATGTAGAGATGTTCCTGAGGCTGCAGGAGGCAGCACACGGGCTGGTGCGTCTGATTACGATTGCACCGGAGACGGACGGTGCCAAGGAGTTCATCCGCCGGCTGGCGGATCAGGTACATATCTCGGTCGGACATACCTGCAGTGATTACGAGACTGCATACCGCGCATTTTCACAGGGGGCGGATCATGTGACGCATTTTTTCAATGCGATGCCTCCGTTCACCCATCGCGCGCCGGGCGTGTTTGGCGCGGCGTTTGACGCGAAGCATGTCATGCCGGAGCTGATCTGCGACGGGATTCATATTGATGCTTCGGCGGTCCGCGTGGTATTTTCCCTGTTCGGGGCGGAGCGCATGATCTTAATCAGCGACAGCATGATGGCGACCGGTATGGAGGACGGTGCGTATTCCCTCGGCGGACTTCCGGTTACCGTGCGTGGCAATCTTGCAACCTTAGAGGACGGAACGATTGCCGGCTCGGCGACGAATCTCATGGACTGCATGCGAAAGGCTGTCTCCATGGGAATCCCGTTAGAGACAGCCGTGCGCGCTGCAACCTATAATCCGGCGAGAGCGATCGGTGCGGCGGATGTGTGCGGAAGCATTACCGCAGGCCACCGCGGTGACTGTGTCCTTCTCTCCAAGGATGATCTGTCCACGAAAAAGGTCATCTTCGGCGGAAAGGTGGTCGCCTAGCGCTCGATCCAGTTGCGGACATCCGGGACCTTAGAGAGCACCGGAAGCAGTATCAGACTAAGAATAATGCCGACAACACCCTGTACGATGTTAAACGGGATACCGGTTGCAGAGGAAGCAATGCCGGCGGCGATAGATGCCTGGTTTAAGACTCCGCTGCCGAGTGCGGCAAGTCCGGTTTCGTAGAGAAAATAGCCGATGACCATAATGGCTTCTCCGACGATGCCGCCGAGTGCGAGCGCTGCGTAGCGTCCCTTTTTCGAGTGCAGGGTGTTTTTAAAATGATGGAAGAGCAGTCCGGCAATGCCGCCCGTGAGCGCTTTGATAATGAAAGTTGCAGGAGCCCAGGTCACGTAGCCGGAGAAAATGTCCGAGAACATCGAGCCGATGCCGGCAGCGAGCGCTCCGGGAAGCGGACCAAGCACGACGCCGCACAGCAGAACGAAGCCGTCTCCCGGATGAATGTAGCCGAAGGTCGGTGTCGGGATCTTGATGATCATGGTCGCCACGCATGTCATGGCGGCGAGGAGGGCAGCAGTTACCAGTTTTTTGATATTTTGATTTGTCATAGGAAGTCTCCATTTCTGTCAGATTCATATAAAAGTTTGTATTTCAACGTTGATGCATAAGAGTATAACACAAGATGGATTGATAAAAATGTCCAGTTGCGATTAAATTGACCATGCCAGTTTGCCGGAATGGTCTTTTTTCTTGCCTGAAACACAAAGCACTGATACACTAGAGACGATGAGAGAGAAGAATAAGGGAGGAATTTTATGAATAAAAAGTGCAGAATCCTATTGTATGTGCTGTCGATTGTCATGGTGGCAGGATGTATTGCTGCCGTGGCGCGGACGAAAGAGAGCACGCCGGAAGTAAAGGTGCCGGGCGAAGAGCCGGCAGCTGTGGTATCGGGTGAGGACACGGAGCATGCGGGGGCGGATAGCGGAGCGGATCGTGCGTCTGCCAGGGAGGAGAATGAGACCGCGGTGGAGACCACGGAGGCGGAGGAGAGAACGGAAGCCGCGGAAGTGACCGAAGAAGCGGAAGCGGGCGGTCATGCGGAAGCGGAGGGCAGTACGACGATTCTTTTTACCGGGGATGTCCTGTTTGCAAATGCGTTTAAGGCGGGTTATGATGCGGACGGAATCAAGGGCGTGGTTGCACCGGAACTGCTGGAGGAGCTTCGGGCAGCGGATATTCTGATGGTGAATAATGAATTCCCGTTCTCGGACCGCGGCACGCCGATGGCGGACAAACAGTTTACATTCCGGTGCAGTCCGGGCTATGTAAAGGCATTAAATGAGATGGGCGTGGATGTGGTATCACTCGCCAACAACCACACACTTGATTATGGAAGGGAAGCGCTCTCGGATACGTTTGCAGCGTTAGACGGTGTCGGAATTCTATATGGCGGCGCTGGCGATTCCGCGGAGCGGGCAAAGCAGGTGCAGGTAATCGAAGTCCACGGGAAAAGATACGGATTTATCGCGGTATCCCGGGTTGTCCCGACGGCGGACTGGAAGGTGGAAAATGCAGTGCCGGGACTGTTTAGCTGCTATGACACCACGGCTCTTGTGGAGGTAATTAAGGAAGCGAGGGAGACCTGCGACTATGTGGCGGTCTATCCGCACTGGGGCGTGGAGTACCAGGCATATCCGGAGGCGAACCAGACACAGATTGCGAAGGCGTGCATCGATGCCGGGGCGGATGTGGTTGTGGGATCGCACACCCACTGTCTGCAGGGGGTCTCCTATATCGACGGGAAGCCGGTATTCTACAGTCTTGGCAATTTTATCTTCGGGCAGAGTATCGACCGGTCGGCGATGCTTGAGGTGACGATCGACGCCGCGGGGCGGGCATCCTACCGGTTCGTGCCGGTGTATGCGGCGGGAGGCGTGACATATCCTGCCGAAGGCGGACAGGCAGAGTCGGTTTTGAATTATCTGGACGGCATTTCGGAAGCAGCTGTGTCATCGGATGGAGCCGTGACGGAAGAGTGAAAAAAAGAGACAGGAGGCAGAATATGGAATATATTTGCGGAATAACATTTGCGCCCTTTGCGGCGAGAGGCAGGTTTGCCACGGACGAGACAAAAAAGAGCCTTGTCCTGATGCGGGAGAGAACGGCAGCGAATTTTGTAATCTTTGTGCCGAATGGAGTGCAGCAAACAGCGCAGTCGGAAGAAATCTGTTATACGGCATCTGCGACAATGTCAGACGATGAACTGGAGGAAATGATAGCATATGCGCAGTCACTCGGATTTCGTGTGACGTTAAAACCGACAGCGAACTGTGCGAATGGGACGTGGCGTGCACACATTAATTTTTTCGATGAGGATGTGCCATGCGAACCGAAGTGGGGAAATTGGTTTGCGTCTTACACAAAATTTCAGCTTCATTATGCAAAAATTGCACAGAAGTGTGGCTGTGAGATGTTTCTTCCTGGCTGTGAGATGGTGATGAGTGAACACCGGGAGGGAGAATGGAGAAAACTGATTGCGGACATCCGGACGGAGTATCATGGACTGATCTCTTATAACACAGATAAATATCAGGAACATCGTGTGAAATGGTGGGATGCGGTGGATGTAATATCCTCAAGCGGCTATTATCCCATCGATGACTGGGAACATCAGCTTGACCGGATTGAAACAGTGGTAAAGCATTATCAAAAACCGTTTTTCTTCGCAGAGGCAGGATGCATGTCTGTGACAGGATCTCCATATGTGCCGAATAACTGGGAGATACAGGGAAAAGCAGCACCCGGGGAACAGGCAGACTGGTATGAGACGATGTTTGCAGCATGTGCAAAGAGAGACTGGGTGCGGGGAATGGCGCTCTGGTCCTGGGGAGGAGAACTTTATCCCAGTGAGCAGGCACTGGCACATCGGGATTATGAGATATATGCAAAACCGGCAGAACAGGTGGTTGCGTCCTGGTACAGCAGACGGCAGCATGTTGGAAACTAACAGAATACTAACTAAAATTAGTTTACAATCAGTTTAAAAAAGTTTATAATTTAGAGCAAGAAAGCTTCCTTCTGCGCGGCAGAAGAATATCAGTAAAAGGAGAAAAAGAGATATGAGTTACATGGAGACTTACAAAGAGTGGTGTACAAACCCGTATTTTGACGAGAATACAAAGGCAGAGCTTGCTGCAATAAAGGACAATGCGGCGGAGATCGAGGATCGTTTTTACCGTCAGTTAGAGTTTGGAACCGGCGGACTGCGCGGCGTGATCGGAGCGGGAACGAACCGCATGAACATTTATACCGTGCGTCAGGCGACACAGGGACTGGCGAACTATATTCTCTCCCAGAACGGACAGGAGAAGGGCGTTGCGATCGCCCACGATTCCAGAATCATGTCCACGGAGTTTGCAGACGAGGCGGCGCTCTGCCTGAACGCAAACGGCATCAAGGCGTATGTGTTTGACAGTCTGCGTCCGACGCCGGAGCTTTCCTTTGCTGTGCGTGAACTCGGCTGCATTTCCGGAATTGTGATTACGGCGAGCCATAACCCGAGAGAATACAACGGCTACAAGGTATACTGGGAGGACGGCGCACAGATTACACCGCCGCACGACAAGAATATCCTGGCGGAAGTGGCGAAGGTGACATCATTTGACCAGGTGAAGACGATGAAAAAAGAGGATGCCGTTGCGGCAGGACTTTACAAGGTCATCGGAAAAGAGATCGACGACCGCTACATGGAGGAACTGAAGAAGCAGTCGATTCATCCGGAAGTCATCAAGGAGATGGCGAAGGACATCAGGATTGTATACACACCGCTCCACGGAACCGGCAACCTTCCGGTGCGCCGCGTGTTAAAGGAGCTTGGATTTGAGCAGGTGTACGTGGTAAAAGAGCAGGAGCTGCCGGACGGTAATTTCCCGACGGTATCTTACCCGAACCCGGAGTCCCCGAAGGCATTTGAACTTGCGTTAAAGCTGGCAAAAGAAGTCGACGCGGACATCGTGCTCGCGACAGACCCGGATGCAGACCGTCTCGGCGTGTACTGCAAGGACACAAAGACTGGCGAGTATGTGACATTTACCGGAAATATGTCCGGTATGCTGATCGCAGAGTATATCTTAAGAGAGAAGAAGGCGATGGGAACCATGCCGGAGAACCCGGCGCTCGTGGAGACGATCGTGACGACCGATATGGCAAAAGCGATTGCGGCAGCCTACAACGTGAAGCTGATCGAGGTGCTGACCGGATTTAAGTATATCGGAGAGCAGATCAAGTTCTTCGAACAGCAGCATACCTATCACTATGTATTCGGACTGGAGGAGAGCTACGGCTGTCTGGCAGGAACCTACGCGAGAGACAAGGATGCGTGCGTGGCGGTCATGATGCTTTGCGAGGTGGCTTCCTGGTGCAAGAAGCACGGCAAGACCCTGTGGGATGCAATGCTGGATATGTATGAGAAGTACGGCTACTACAGAGAGGGACTGGAGACAAAGACCTTAAAGGGAATCGACGGCGCGGCACAGATTCAGTCGATGATGAGTGAGTACCGCACGAACCCGCCGAAGGAGCTGGGCGGTCATCAGGTACTGGCAGTACGCGACTACAAGGAGGACACCAGAAAGGATCTTTCTACCGGTGAGGTGACAAAGACCGGACTGCCGACATCCAATGTACTTTATTATGAACTTTCCGACAATGCGTGGTGCTGTGTGCGCCCGTCCGGAACAGAGCCGAAGATCAAATATTACTTTGGCGTCAAGGGAACCTCCCTTACGGATGCGGATGCAAAGCTTGCGGCATTGAAGGAAGATCTGTTGAAATAAGAAGCGGGAGATGACATGGGAGCAATTCATTATTACGAAAAAGAACGGGTTTTTAAACTGGATACACCACATACCAGTTATCTGATCGGTATCGTGGATGAAGAAGGGTTTCTGGGACACATGTATTACGGCGCAAAGATTACGGACTATGACGCCCGTGCACTGATGCGCACCGGGGAGGCACCGTTTGTTCCTTCGCAGAACAACCGCGACCGGAGCTCTTTTCTGGATGCGTTTCCGATGGAGTATCCGGGGCATGGCGTCGGCGATTACAGGGAGAGTGCGATCTCCGTATCGGACAAAAGCGGCAATACGGCGGTGCAGCCCCTTTACAGGGAACATAAGATCTATGCGGGAAAACCGGGACTTCCGGGACTTCCGGCCACGTTCGGCAGCGAAGAAGAGTGTGAGACGCTTGAGATTGTGCTGGCGGACGAGGTGCTGGATCTTACGGTCACGTTGTATTACACGGCATTTTGTGACGTGGATGTCATTGCGCGGAGCGTACGCGTGACGAACCATGCCAAAGAACCGGTGTATCTTACGAAGGTATTTTCAGCGGCGCTGGATCTTGACGCAGAGGATTACCGGATGCTGACACTGCACGGTTCCTGGGCGAGGGAGCGCCAGATCGAATACCGCCAGATCGGTTATGGAAAACAGTCTGTTGGCTCCTGCCGCGGTGAATCTTCCCATCAGGAGCACCCGTTCGTGGCTTTGGTGTCCGCAAACGCCGGACAGGAGCAGGGGCGCGTGTACGGATTCCATTTTGTGTATTCCGGCAATTTCCTGGCACAGGTGGAGAAGAACCAGTTTGATTCCCTGCGCGTGGTGATGGGAATTCATCCGCAGGATTTTAAGTGGGAATTAAAGCAGGGTGAGACATTTACGGCACCGGAGGTTGTGTTGACCTATTCGGATGCCGGGCTTGGCGGGATGACGAGAACGCTGCACGATCTCTACCGGAAGCATCTGATCCGCAGCCCGTATAAGGACAGGGAGCGCCCGGTGCTCATCAACAACTGGGAGGCAACCTATTTTGACTTTGACACGGAGAAGCTGCTTGCGATTGCGAGAGAGGCGAAGAAATCCGGAATCGAGATGTTAGTCATGGATGACGGATGGTTCGGACACCGCAATGATGACAACACAAGTCTCGGTGACTGGCAGGTAAACGAGCAGAAGATCACGGGTGGATTAAAACGGCTGGTCGACCAGGTGAATGAGATCGGATTAGAATTCGGCATCTGGTTTGAGCCGGAGATGATCTCGCCGGATTCGGATCTGTACCGGACGCATCCGGACTGGGCAATTGCCCTTCCGGGCAGAACGCCGTGCCGGTCGAGAAATCAGTATGTGCTCGATCTCTCCAGAAAAGAAGTGCGGGATTATGCATATGAGTGTGTGGCATCCATTTTGCGCAGCGCGAACATCGCTTATGTCAAGTGGGATATGAACCGGCAGCTGACCGATCTGGGAAGCAGCGCGCTTCCGGTCGAAAATCAGGGAGAATTGCTGCACCGATATGTGCTGGGCGTCTATGAATTGCAGGAGCGTCTGATCACCGGATTCCCGGAGCTGCTTCTCGAGAACTGCTCCGGCGGCGGGGCGAGATTTGACCCGGGAATGCTGTATTACAGTCCGCAGATCTGGTGTTCCGACGACATGGATGCCATCGAGCGGTTAAAGATTCAGGAGGGGACGGCGCTGCTGTATCCGCTCTCCGCGATCGGCGCGCATGTGTCCGACTGTCCGAACCACACAGTAGGACGCGTAACTCCGTTTGAGACCAGAGGAAATGTGGCGCTGGCGGGTACGTTCGGCTACGAGCTGGATGTGACAAAGATTCCGGAGGAAGACCGTGCAAGAATTCCGGGGCAGGTGGCACTGTACCACAAATATCATGCGCTGATACGAAGCGGCGATTATTACCGGATCGCTTCCTATTCGCAGAATCATTCGTTTGACTGCTATGAGGTGGTGGCAAAGGATCAGTCGGAAGCGTTAATCACCTTTGTTCAGGTGCTTGGCAGACCGAATGTACACAGCAGGCGGATCCGGATACCGGGACTTGATGAGAAGAAAAAATATCGTGTTGAGACAACGGGGGAAGTGTACTGCGGAGATACCCTTGTGCATGCGGGCCTGAATGTTCCGGCGATGTGGGGAGATTTCCAGTCGGTACTGATACACTTATGCGAGGTGTCTGATGAACAGTAGTTGGAGGTTGGAAAAATGGCAAAAGCGGTAAAGCTGGCAGATATTGCGGGACAGCTTGGCGTGAGTACAGTTACCGTATCGAAGGCGCTGTCCGGACAGAAAGGCGTCAGCGAAGAACTGCGGGAGAAGATAAAAACACTTGCCGGTGAGATGGGATACAAACAGCCGTCCGCCAAGCGGCGCGAACACGCGGTAAAAAGCTATAATATCGGTGTGCTGATTGCCGAGCGCTGGCTGGATAAGTACGATTCCTTCTATCTGCAGATGTATCAGCAGGTAGCGACGCGCGCGGTGGCAAAGGAATGTTTTACGCTGATGGAAGTGGTCAGCGCGCAGATGGAGGCTGCCTGCGAGATGCCGAAGCTTGTGCAGGAGCAGAAGGCGGACGGTCTGATTATCATCGGACGTCTGACGGGAGAATATCTGAACTTTTTGAATGAAAAAGCAAAAATCCCGATTCTGTATATGGATTTCTGCGACGAGAAGGCAGATACGGATGCGGTCATTTCGGACAGTTATTATGGAGCCTACCGCATGACGAATTACCTGTTCGACATGGGACACAGGGAGATTGCCTATGTGGGAACCCTGCTTGCGACGGGATCCATCACGGACCGCTATCTGGGGTATACGAAATCCCTGATGGAGCATGGCGTTGCGGTAAGGGAGGACTGGACGATCCCAGACCGTGACATCCAGACCGGTGAGATTGATACGGACCGGCTGATGCAGCTGCCACAGGAGATGCCGACGGCTTTTGTGTGCAACTGTGATCTGACGGCGAGCTATCTCATACGCAAGCTGCATGAACAGGGATACCGTGTGCCGGAGGACATATCGGTTGTGGGATATGACAATTATCTTTTTCCGGGGCTTTGCGATGTGGCAATCACTACTTATGAGGTAGACATGAAAGAGATGGCGAGACAGACGGTTCACACGCTGATCAGGAAAATGGCGGGAGAACCGTATCGGCAGGGAATCAGTATTGTTGAAGGACACATGGTTGAAAAAGACAGCGTGAAATCCAGAGAAGTATAAATTAGTGCAGAGAGGACTGCCGGAATTGCAGAGGTGTGATTCCGGCATCTTTTTTGAACAGATTGATAAAATGCGTCGTGTTCTCAATCCCTACGGCGGCGCTGACCTCGCGGATGGTGAGGGTTGTCGTGCGCAGCAGCGTGCGTGCGGCTTTCAGCCGGGCGCGGTTCAGATACTGGATCGGCGGAACACCGATGCAGTCTGAAAAATCATGGCAGAGCCGGTAGCGGCTGACACCGAGAGAACTCTCGAGCGCGGCGAGAGAGTGGGAATGTGCGTAATCGGTGTCGAAAATCTCTTTCATGCGTGCCACATGCGCGGGAAGAGAAGGCGTCGATGCGGTGCGGCGGGAAGCGGCGAGGGAGGACAGGACAAGCGAGAGCATGGCGGTCAGATGAAGCGAGGAAACCGGTTCATCGGAGAGCAGCTCGCGGGAGAGGTAAGGCAGAATACGCCATACGATGTCATCCACCTCGGTCCGGCTCATATGAAAAATGCTGCCGTCCGCACACAGAAACGGAAGATATTCCGAAAAATACTCTGTCGACAGATAAAAACAGTGGTAGCAAAAAGGGGTATGCGTCGTGGAAAACCGGTATGCGGTCTGATCCGGAAGAAGCATGAGATCCCCCGGCGCAAGCTGACAGGATTCCGGCTTCTGCGCAGCGTCGCCGGTATTCGTTAAGGTGCCGCTTCCGGATTCGACATAGAGAAAGAGGAGGTACGGAAGTGCATCCCGCGTCAGACGGACGGGGGACGCGTAGCTGATGCACCCCCCTGCAGGGACAAAACGGTTGTGTACAGCCGATATGTCCTCACGGAAAATGAAAGCCGGACCGTCCGAAAGATCGGAAAAGCGGATGCCGTTTCCGGCTGCCCCGGAAAAATGATAAGCCTGATTCAGGCGTGCCTTGATCGTGATTGGTTCCATATGAATCGATCCTTTCTGCATAACTATCCTATATTATAGCGAAACTATTTGGCAATACAATAGGTTTCTTGATTATTAGGTTAAAAAATAATAAAAATTAAGTAATTAAAATTAAAATACGAGGAAAAAGAAAGGAAAAGAAGAGACTAAAAATATGAAAAATGACTAAAAACGGGATATGAAATTTGTATAACATGTGGAAAATGCAGAAAAACGCAAAAAACTAATATATTATGCAATAATATATGATGACTAAAAATAGAAAAAATATATAATTAAATTAAGTTACAAAACGAGCTATAAAAAAGGAGGATTTTTATTATGAAGTTGAAAAAAGTTCTGGCAGTCAGCCTGGCTGCAGCAATGACTTTGAGCATGGCAGCATGCGGCAACAGTTCATCTGACAGCAGCGCAGCATCTGATGATGCGACAACAGGAAGTGTGGCAGCAACCACAACTGAGAGTGGGGATGCAGCAGAGACCACAGATGGTGCTCTGAATTATGCAAGCATCAAATTGGGCGAGGATTACACCGACATCACGACAACCATCCATGTATTCAACCAGAGAACCGATATGTCCGAGGACAGCTATCCGGGAAAGAACTGGGAAGCTTACATTGCTGATTTCAATGAGATGTACCCGAACATCACCGTAGAGGTTGAGACGGATACCAATTATTCCGACGATTCCCTGCTTCGCTTACAGAGCGGTGACTGGGGCGACATCATGATGATCCCGGCAGTTGACAAGGCAGACTTGAGCGAGTATTTCCTGCCGTACGGCACACTCGATGAGATGGAAGGACAGATCAAGTTCGCAAATACCTGGGATTACGACGGACTGGTATACGGCGTTCCTTCTACCGGTAATGCACAGGGTGTTGTATACAATAAGAGAGTCTTCACAGAGGCCGGAGTGACAGAGACACCGAAGACACCGGATGAGTTCATCGCGGCACTGCAGGCGATCAAGGATTACGATTCTTCCATCATTCCACTCTACACGAACTACGCAGACGGATGGCCGATGGAGCAGTGGGACGGACAGATCGCAGGTACGACAACCGGTGATTCTACTTACATGAACCAGAAGCTTCTTCACACAAAGGATCCGTTCCAGGATTACGGCGATGGCACACATCCATATGCACTGTACAAGGTGCTCTACGATGCAGTGGCAGACGGACTGACAGAGGATGACTTCACCACAACTTCCTGGGAAGATTCCAAGGGCATGATCAACAGAGGCGAGATCGCAACCATGGTACTTGGCTCCTGGGCATATTCCCAGATGGTAGACGCTGATTCTCACGGCGAGGACATCGGCTACATGCCATTCCCAATCACGATCGACGGTAAGCAGTATGCTTCCGCAGGCGCTGACTACAGCTTCGGTATTAATGCGGCATCGGATGCAGATCATCAGGCAGCAGCAATGGTATTCGTAAAATGGATGACAGAAGAGTCCGGTTTTGCATACAACGAGGGCGGTATTCCGATCGCTGCAGACGACAACGCTTATCCGGATGCATACGCAGAGTTTGGTGAAGTGACATTTGTATCCGACGAGTCCGCATTAGAGGGCGAGGAAGATTTACTCAATGCGTTGAACGCTGATTCCGGATTGAACATCAATGCAGGTGGAAAAGAGAAGGTTCAGGAGATTATTGAGCACGCTTCTAACGGCGATATGTCCTACGATGACATCATGGCTGAGTGGAACGAGAAGTGGACACAGGCACAGGAAGACAATGGCGTGACGGCAGAATAAATAAGACATCATGCACAGATGGGACCGGAATGAGAGATCTGTTTCCGGTCCCGTTATTTTAAAAACAGGGTGAAAAAGATGGAGGTTGGATATGGCGGCGACATCAGTAAAGGAAGTAGAAAATAAAACGGCCAGGCGTGGATTCCTGAAGTGGGCAAAAAGCAGGAAGGGGCAGCAGACACTGATTATACTGGCATTTACCATAATTCCGCTTGTGCTGCTGGCAGCATTTACCTATATGCCATTTGTTGAAATGGTGAAGTTCAGTTTTTACAAAATGAAATATTCCACGCCGGTAGATAAACGGGTGTTTGTGGGTTGGAAGAATTATATCGAGGTATTCCGCAACAAGGATATTTTCGCATCCCTGTGGCTAAGTCTCTATTACATGGTAGGTTCGGTGGTACAGCTTGCGCTTGCACTGTTCCTTGCAACGATTTTGAGTTTTAAGACGAGGGGAGGCAATCTCTTTAAGGGACTGATGTTCTTCCCGTATCTGATCAGCGGTATTGCGATCGGATTTATCTTTAAATATTTTTACACAAGAGGATTTGTACTTGATTCCATCCTCGGATGGTTTGGATTTGAACTGGATAGTCTTCCGTACTGGCTGCGCGATCAGAAGATCAACAACTGGTCACTGGTTGCAACTTCTGTCTGGAGATATTTCGGCAACAACATGGTGCTCTTTATCGGAGCGATCATGTCTGTAGATTCCGAGATGTACGAGGCGGCGGAGCTGGACGGTGCAAATAAATTTCAGCAGTTTGTACATATTATACTGCCGAGCATCAAGACGATTGTGACGTTGAATGTGATTTTATCCATCACAGGAGCGCTGAGCGCATTCGAGCAGCCGTTCGTAATCACCGGAGGTTCCAACGGAACGGCAACGTATTTTATCAACATGAACAATATTGCACATACCAGCCAGAAGGTCGGACTTGCGTCGGCGATGGCGGTTGTGTTACTTCTTATCATTTTTGCATGTACGATCTTGCAGAAACTGTTCTTTAAATATGTATACCGCAATGCGGATCAGGACGATGAAGTCATGACCAGGGAAGAGAGAAAGCGGTTGAAACAGCTTCACAAAGAACAGAGAGCAGCGAAGAAAGCAGCAAAGGGGGCGATGTAAATGAAAAAGCGCAGAAAACAGTATTCGGCAGGAGCCATTATCTGGATCATTTTTAAATATGTATCGCTTGTGTTCTTTTCCTTTGTCGCTGTGATTCCGATTATTTCCTGCGTCATCACTGCATTCAAGACGGAGGAAGAGTATAAGACGACGAATGTTATGACACTGCCTCAGAACTGGCTGAACGTTGACAACTTTGTGGAAGCGTTCCAGCGGGCGAACATGGGAAGGGCATTCCTTAATTCCGTGATCGTTATGGTCTGTGTCCTGATCGGAGCCATCATCATTGGTACACAGCTTGCGTATGTGTTAAACCGCTTCCAGTTCCCGGGCAACGGGCTGATCCGCAACCTGTTTTTGTTCGCGGCACTGCTTCCGGGTGTTGCCATGCAGGTAACGGTCTACCAGATCATGCATGACCTTGGCTTCATCAACCATCTGTACGGCTACATCATCATGATGATGGGAACGGACGTTATCTCCATCTACATCTTTATCCAGTACATGGAAAATATTCCGGTGTCGCTGGATGAGTCGGCAATCATCGACGGGGCGTCCTACTGGAAGATCTACTGGAAGATCATGCTTCCGCTGTTGAAGCCGGCAATTGTGACCGCCTGCATCTTAAAGGGCGTGGGCGTGTACAACGAATACTATTCGGCAAACCTGTATCTGACGAAGGAAAATTTAAAGACAATGGCGATTTCCCTCTATACCTTTACCGGACCGCTTGGAAGTCAGTACAACCTGATCTGCGCAGGCGTTATCATTTCCCTGCTGCCGGCACTCATTGTGTTTATCGTATTCCAGAAGCAGATCTACAGCGGCATTACGGCAGGTGCAGTCAAGGGCTGATTACAGGAAAAGAGGAACAGCGATGGAAACATTAAAAAGCATGCGAGGAGAAGTCAAAACAGAACTTCTCACACATATCATTCCCTTTTGGCGCGCACTGCGTGACGACACTTACGGCGGCTATTACGGCTGGCTGTCTTACGATCTGACACTGGATCAGAAGGCGGAAAAGGGATGCATTTTAAACAGCCGCATCACATGGTTTTTCTCCAATGCCTACACGGCATATCGAAAGGGACTTTTTACAGAGGAAGACTGCAACAGTGCAGGCTATACCGGAGAGGCGCTTTTGGAGGAAGCAAAACACGGCTATGCCTTTTTGAAAGAACACTGTATCGACCAGAAGTACGGCGGTATCTACTGGTCGTTAAACTATGACGGGACACCGTTTGATACGACAAAGCACACCTACAATCAGGCGTTTGGCATCTATGCATTGTCCTCCTACTATGAGGCGTCGCACGACGAGGAGGCGCTTGCGCTGGCAAAGCGGCTCTTTTCCCTGATCGAGGAGAAGTGTACGGACGGGATCGGATATCTGGAGGCTTTTACCAGAGAGTTTCATCCGGAATCCAACGAGAAGCTGTCGGAGAACGGCGTGCTTGCGGATAAGACGATGAACACCCTGCTTCATGTCTTTGAGGCGTACACGGAACTGTACCGTGTGTCACGGGATGAGGCCGTGGGGGAGCGCCTCCGCTGGATCATGGATGTGTTTGCAGAGAAAGTATACAATCCGGCGAAGCGGAGACAGGAAGTGTTTTTCGATGCCGGCTATCACACGATCTTAGATCTGCATTCCTACGGGCATGACATTGAGACAGCGTGGCTTTTGGACCACGGCGTCAAGGTGCTGGGCGATGAGGCGTATGAGACGAAAATTGGCCCGATCACACAGGCGCTTGCGGCACATATTTATGAGACGGCATTTGACGGACACTCCCTGGCAAACGAGTGTGACAGGGATGTGGTCAATACACACCGTGTATGGTGGGTGCAGGCGGAGACAGTAGTCGGATTTTTAAATGCCTATGAACAGATGCCGGATCATTCCGAGTACCGGGATGCGGCGCTGGCGGAGTGGCAGTTCATCAAAGAACACGTCATTGATCCGCGCAGGGGAAGCGAGTGGTACTGGGAAGTGTATGAGGACGGAAGTCCGATTTTAGACCGGCCGATCGTGGAGCCGTGGAAATGTCCGTATCACAACGGGCGCATGTGTATCGAGGTACTGGGACGCATCAAGGAAAATTGAGGAGAATTGGCTATGCTGCATGAGAGATATTATATTGAAAAAGAAAAGCAGGAAAAACTGCTTGCGCGGAAAAATGAGAAGTCGGATTTTTACAACGGCGTATTTGACCGTTACGAGTATCCGGTTCTCACGAGAGAACATATTCCGCTGACCTGGCGGTACGATTTAAACCCTGACACCAATCCGTACTTTATGGAGCGTCTCGGCATCAACGCCGTGATGAACTCCGGAGCGATCGAGCTGAACGGAAAATATTATCTGGTGGCGCGCATCGAGGGGAATGACAGAAAGTCTTTCTTCGGCGTGGCGGAGAGCGACAACGGAATCGACGGTTTCCGTTTCTGGGATTACCCGATTCTTCTGCCGGATACCTGCCCGGAAGAGACAAATGTCTATGACATGCGTCTGACGAAGCATGAGGACGGTTACATCTACGGCGTGTTCTGCTCCGAGTCAAAGGATACGAGTGTGAGCGATCTCTCGGCGGCGGTGGCGGCAGCCGGGATCGTGCGCACAAAGGATTTAAAGAACTGGGAGCGCCTGCCGAACCTCGTCACGCTGCGTTCCCCGCAGCAGAGAAACGTGGTGCTGCATCCGGAATTTGTCGATGGCAAATATGCGTTTTACACCAGACCGATGGATGATTTTATCGAGACGGGAAGCGGCGGCGGCATCGGATTCGGTCTCTGCGAGGATATCACACACGCTGTGATCGATGAGGAAAAAATGACGAGCCTGCGCAAGTATCACACAATCACGGAGGCGAAGAACGGAGCCGGTGCGACGCCGATCAGGACGGAAAAGGGATGGATTCATATCGCCCACGGCGTGCGCAACACGGCAGCGGGACTGCGCTATGTCATCTATGCGTTTGCAACGGACTTAAAAGATCCGTCGAAGGTGATTGCCGAGCCATCCGGACTTCTGATCGGACCGAGAGGTGAGGAGCGCGTCGGGGACGTCAGCAATGTGGTATTCACCAACGGAGCGATCGTCAATGAGAAAAACGAGGTGTTTATTTACTACGCATCCTCGGATACACGGATGCATGTGGCGACCACGACGGTGGAGAAGCTGGTGGACTACGTATTCCATACGCCGTCCGATCCGGGAAGATCGGTGGAGTGTGTGACACAGCGGTGCAGTCTCATCGAGAAGAATCTTGCATTTTTAAAAGCGAATGAATAAATACGGTCATCATAGAAAAATGAGCCGCGGCGGCGGCAGAAAGAGGTAGAAGTTATGAGCAAATATAAAATGATCAGCCCGAAAGTACCGAATGTGCCATGGCAGGAGCGCCCGGCAGAGTTAAACGGAGCACCGGTATGGAGATACAAGGAGAACCCGGTCATCGGCAGAAATCCGGTGAAGGGCGTGGCGAGAATCTTCAACAGTGCGGTGATGCCGTACGGGGATGAGTTCATCGGCGTCTTCCGCGGAGAGCAGACGAACGGAATTCCGTATATCTATCTGGGAAGAAGCAAGGATGCCATCCACTGGAATTTTGAGGAAAACAAGATCGACTTCGTGGACGAGAACGGTGAGTCCTTCATGCCGGTCTACGCGTATGATCCGAGACTTGTGAAGGTGGAGGATACCTACTATATTATCTGGTGCCAGGATTTCTACGGCGCAGCAATCGGTATGGCGAAGACAACGGATTTTAAGACATTTACCAGAATCGAGAATCCGTTCCTTCCGTTTAACCGGAATGCGGTGCTGTTCCCGCGCAAGATCGGCGGCAATTTCATGCTGCTCTCGAGACCGTCCGACAGCGGCCACACACCGTTTGGTGATATTTTTATCAGTGAGAGCCCGGATCTCACCTACTGGGGAAAACACCGTCATGTGATGGGCAAAGGTTCCGAGTGGTGGGAGTCCTTAAAGATCGGCGGCGGTGCGGCTCCGATCGAGACATCTGAGGGATGGCTTCTGTTCTACCATGGTGTGAGCGGCACCTGCAACGGATATGTCTATTCAATCGGCGGTGCGATCTTAGACATCGACAATCCTTCCATCGTGAAGTACCGCTGTGAGACGTTCCTTCTGACACCGGAAGAGTGGTATGAGGAGCGCGGATTCGTGCCGAACGTATGCTTCCCGTGTGCAACGATCCACGATTCGGAGAGCGGAAAGATTGCGATCTATTACGGAGCAGCAGACAGCTATGTAGGACTGGCGTTCACGGAACTGGATGACATCATCGATTACATCAAGGAGCACAGTGTGGTGACGACAACCGATACCGAGATCGGAAAAAGATAACAGAGAACTGGAATGATGGGGCTGCGGCAGCCGGAAAGAGAAGAGCGCATTGTGCGTAATACCTCGGGGCTTTCGCAGCCCTGCTGCGTATCCGGCAGAAAGCCGGAAGACAGGGGGAGAAAGAAATGACAGCAAAAAAAATGATCAGGAATATCGAAGCGGACGATCCGATGTTACAGTATAGCGGAAGAATCGATGACGGCGATCCGAAGGCGCCGGTGCTTATCTATGCGGCGAGCTGGGTGAAAATGATTTTTACCGGAACATCGGTGGCAGTCACGCTTGCCAATCATCATGCGTACTGGACGAATGAGATGGGCTATCTCTTAGACGGGGTGCAGGGGCGCATCCGCCTTTTGAATGACGGAAAAAAGAAAACCTATGAGATTGCGGGGCAGTTGCCGGATGCGCGGCATGAACTGCTGCTGTTCAAGCGCATGGACGCCTGCCATACGGTAACGTTCTACGGATTTACCGTGGATGACGGCGCAGATCTTCTGCCGCCGGAGCCAAAGCCTGCCCGCCGGATGGAAGTGTTTGGTGACAGTGTCTCGTGCGGCGAGGTGTCGGAGGCGGTCGACTATGTCGGAAAAGAGGACCCGGTGCACGACGGACAGTATTCCAACAGCTGGTATTCCTATGCATGGATGACGGCGAGAAAGCTTGGGGCAGAACTTCACGATACCTCACAGGGCGGCATTGCGCTGCTTGACGGGACGGGATGGTTCGGTGCGCCGGCATACTACGGTGTGGAGTCCTGTTACGACAAGCTAGAGTATAATCCGGATCTTGGAGAGGTAAAGAAATGGGATTTTTCACGTTATACGCCGCAGGTGGTTGTGGTTGCCATCGGGCAGAATGACAATCATCCGGTGGACTATATGGCAGCGGATCCAGAGGGCAGTGCGGCAGAGCACTGGCGGAAGCGCTACCGGGAATTCATTGAGATACTGATGAAGCACTATCCAAAGGCGCAGATCATTCTTGCGACAACCATCTTAAAACATCACCCGAACTGGGATGCGGCGATTGAGACGGTGTGTGGGCAGATTGCAAGTGAGCGCGTGCACCACTTTTTATACCGGAGAAACGGCTCCGGAACGCCCGGACACATCCGGATTCCGGAGGCGGAGGAGATGTCGGAGGAGCTGGCTTCCTATATCCGTTCGCTCGGAGATGAAATGTGGGATGTTTGAGAGACAATAAAGGGAAAAGAAAGAGAGAAGGAGCAGAAATATGAATATGCAGATTGATCTGGAAAAGGGAATTGCAAATGTGGGAGATGTGAGCAGAATGAAGGAGGTCATGGAGCGCGCAAAACGCGGGGAGCGTCTGGTGATCGGCTTTATCGGCGGTTCGATCACGCAGGGAAGCCTTTCTACGACACCGCAGACGTGCTACGCCTACCGTGTGTATACATGGTGGAAAGAGACCTTTCCGCAGGCGGAGTTTGCCTATTGTAATGCGGGAATCGGCGGCACGACATCGGAGTTCGGCGCGGCGCGTGTGGGGACGGATCTTCTGGCGGAGAGACCGGACTTTGTAATTGTGGAATTTTCCGTCAATGATGAGAGCACGGAGCATTTTAAGGAGACCTATGAGGGACTGGTGCGGAAAATCCTTGGCGCCGCGTGGAATCCGGCGGTTCTTCTGGTACACAACGTGTTTTACCACAATGGAGCCAACGCGCAGATGATGCACGCGGCAATCGGCAGACATTATGATCTGCCGTCGGTCAGCATGCAGAGCTCTATTTACCCGGAGGTGGTGGCAGGACGGATTGAAAACCGCGCGATCACGCCGGATGATCTGCACCCGAACGATGAGGGGCATGCGCTGGTGGCGTCGGTGATTACTTATTTTCTGGAGCAGGTACGAAGCGGAAAACTGACCGGCAGCAATACCAGTTTTGTACCGGGGGCAAAGCTGCCGGCTCCGCTTACAAAAAATGCCTACGAGGATTCCGTCCGCATTCGCAATGCCGCGGCACCGGATATGGCAGGATTGCAGCAGCCCACGCTGGATGGATTTACGCCCGATGAGGCTGCACAGAACGGGATCACGGACTGCTTCCGCTATGGCTGGACGGCGAAAAAGACGGGGGATGCCATCACCTTTTTGGCGGAGGGCAGCTGCATTGCCGTGCAGTACCGGAAGTCGGTAAAGCTTCCCGCGCCGGTTGCACTGGCGGTCGTGGATGACGATACGGAGCATGCGGTGCGTCTGGATGCAAATTTTGATGAGACCTGGGGAGATAAACTGGAGCTTACGACGCTTTTAGAGCACGGAAAAGAGGGGCGGCACACCGTCACGATCCGCCTCGCAGAGACGCATGTGGACGATGCGGTTCCGTTTTATCTGGTGTCCGTGATTGCGGCGGGGAGAAGCGGAAAAGACTGACGGCAGGCACAGCCCGTTTTACAGAATATGCGTGCAAAAGGATTGCAAAATCAGAAAAAATGTTGGAAGATAGAGAGAGACACTGCGATTGCAGGAGCAGGAGGTTATAAGAATGTTTCGAGAGGATTTTGTGTGGGGCGTTGCGAGCAGCGCCTATCAGGTAGAGGGAACGGACGCAGCGGACGGCAGAGGCGCGTGTGTCTGGGATATGTTTGCGGCGGATGGCAGGGTGTTTGAACATCAGAATGCAGACACAAGCTGCGATCACATGCATCATTATAAAGAAGATATTGCGCTGATGAAGCATCTGGGGATCCGGGCGTACCGTTTTTCACTGAACTGGGCGCGGATTCTGCCGGAGGGAACCGGGCGTGTGAATGAGAAGGCGATCGCCATGTACCGTGATATGATTCTCACGATGAAGGAGAACGGCATCACACCGTATCTGACACTGTTTCACTGGGAATTCCCGCAGGCGCTTTATGAGCGGGGCGGCTGGCAGAATCCGGACGTAGTACAGTGGTTCGGAGAATATGCGAAGGTGGTTGCCGAGAATTTCAGTGATATCTGCGAATATTTTATTACGATCAACGAGCCGCAGTGCGTGGTCGGCCTCGGACATCTGAGCGGTGTCCATGCTCCGGGCGTGAAGCTTTCCGTGGCGCAGACGTTTCTGGTGGCGCATCATCTTCTGATGGCGCACGGGCAGGCGGTCATCAACCTGCGCAGATATGCGGTCCGGCCGGTCAGGATCGGTTTCGCTCCGACCGGCGGCGTGGCATATCCGTACACCGACCGGCCGGAGGACATTGAGGCGGCGAAAAGGGTGTATTTCGGATTTTACAATCCGATCGATAACTGGACCTGGAATGTATCGTGGTTTTCCGATCCGGTATTCCTTGGACATTACCCCGAGGAGGGGCTGAAAAAATTCGCGCCGTATCTTCCGGAGATCACACAGGAGGATATGGAGCTGATCTATCAGCCGCTTGATTTTATGGGACAGAATATATATAATGGGTACTACGTCCGCGCCGGCGCAGACGGCGAGCCGGAATTTGTGGATCGTGCGCCGGGGTTCCCGAAGACGGGATCGGACTGGCCGGTGACGCCGGAGGCGTTTTATTACGGCATTAAGTTTTTGACGGAGCGCTATCCGCTGCCGCTCTACATTACGGAGAACGGCATGTCCTGCCATGATCTGGTGAGCAGTGACGGCAGGGTACATGACCCGAACCGCATTACCTTCCTGGATTCCTATATCGGGGCAATGCAGAAGGCATACGATGAGGGCGCCAATGTAGCCGGCTATTTCCTCTGGACATTCCTGGATAATTTTGAGTGGGCGGACGGATATAAGCAGCGGTTCGGCATTGTTTATGTGGATTTTGCAAGCCAGAGGCGGATTGTGAAGGATTCCGCTTTCTGGTATCAGAAAATAATCGAGACGAATGGAAGGATGTTGACAATGAATCAGACAACAAAAGAAATCTTATTTTTAGATCCGGTGTGCACACACAATATCTGGGGCGGCACCCGGCTTAGAACGGAGTTCGGCTATCCGGTGGAGGGGGATGACATCGGCGAGTGCTGGGGCATCTCCGCACATCCGAACGGCGACGGCAGTATCAGGAACGGCGTGTATGCCGGCATGAAGCTGTCGAAAGTGTGGGAGGAGCACCCGGAGGTATTTGGAAACCTCGCCTACGACCGCTTCCCGCTTCTGACAAAGATCATCGATGCGAAGGCGGATCTGAGCATTCAGGTACATCCGGATGATGCCTATGCAAAGGAGCATGAAAACGGCTCTTTCGGCAAGACGGAGTGCTGGTACATCATGGACGCGCCCGAGAACGCCACGCTTGTGATCGGTCACAACGCGAAGACGAAGGAGGAGCTTGCCTCCATGATCCACGAGGGACGCTGGAGCGAATTTATCCGTGAGATTCCGGTGAAAAAGGGAGATTTTATACAGATTGATCCGGGAACCGTCCACGCCATCAAGGGTGGGCTTCTGATCCTGGAGACACAGCAGAACAGCGATATTACCTATCGTGTGTACGATTATGACAGACTGCAGAATGGCAAGCCGAGAGAGCTTCACATTGAGAAGAGCATCGACGTGATCACCGTTCCGGCAAAATCTGTCGAGGACAGTGTGACGTCTGCAACCGGACTGCCGGAGAACCAGCTGAACGAGCTGTATGCCTGCGGATATTATCAGATCTACAAGCTGGATGTCAACGGAACATGCAGTTTTGCACAGAATTATCCGTTCCTGCTGATGTCCGTGCTGGAGGGCAGCGGTATCGTCAACGGCCAGCCGGTGAAAAAGGGAGATCACTTTATTTTACCGTGCGGATTCGGCGAGGTGGAGATGCAGGGAGAGATGAGTCTGGTGGTATCCACGGTGCCGGCGCAGGCTTAAGCGAAAATAGCTCTTTCGGTTCCGGAAAAGATTTGCTATAATCAGACCATAGAAAAAGAGAACACCTGGAAAGAGGAAGCATATGAATCAGGAAGAGAGACGTCAGAGAAGACAGAAAGATACGAAAAGTGCGGTCATTGTGTGTGTGATAGTCGTGCTGATCCTGCTCGTGTTGGTCGCCGGAGGAGTATTTCTTGTGGGACGCCTGCTGCCAAAGGGAGGCGGACAGAATGCAGATACCGACGGAACCGAGCTGCCGGGAGAGAATGTCGCGGCAACAGAGGAAGTAACGGAGCAGCCACAGACGGAAGTACAGACCGATCCGGTGGAGGAGCAGGCGGCGCAGCTTGTGTCCCAGATGACACTTGAGGATAAGATCGCGCAGATGTTTGTGATTACGCCGAATGCGCTGACCGGATATGCAAGCGGTGTGACGGCTGCGGGGGACACCACAAAGGAAGCTTACCAGAGCCGTCCGGTGGGCGGAATTGTGTATATGGCAGACAACCTCACCGACCCGGAGCAGACGACCACCATGCTCTCCAATATGCAGCAGATTGCAAGGGAGCGCACCGGACTTCCGGTATTTTTATGTGTGGACGAAGAGGGCGGCAGTGTCGCGCGCATCGCCGGCAATGATGCCTTCGGGGTGACGGACGTCGGCAATATGAGTGATATCGGAGCAAGCGGGGATGTGCAGAATGCATACAATGCGGGAAGCACGATCGGCAATTATCTTGCAGCGCTTGGATTCAATGTGGACTTCGCGCCGGTGGCGGATGTCCTTACCAATCCGGACAATCAGGTAATCGGCAAGCGCTCGTTTGGGTCGGACGCGCAGACAGTTGCGGGAATGGTGACATCTGAACTGCAGGGACTTTCCGCGGCGGGAGTGTACGGTACGGTCAAGCATTTTCCGGGACACGGTAGCACTTCCGGAGATTCTCATGACGGGGCGGTGTCCACGGACAAGACCCTGGAGGAACTGATGGCGGAAGAACTCGTCCCGTTCCAGAGTGCGATTGATGGCGGTGTGAATTTCGTGATGGTCGGACATATCTCAGCTCCGAATGTGACCGGAGACAATGCGCCGGCTACGCTGTCGAAGGTGATGATTACCGATGTGCTTCGCGGACAGATGGGATATAACGGAATTGTCATTACGGACGCCATGAATATGGAAGCGATCACCGGATTCTACAATTCGGACAAGGCGGCGGTTCTGGCAGTTACAGCCGGGGCAGACATGATTTTGATGCCGGCGGACTACAATACCGCCTATACAGGAATTCTGAATGCGGTGAATGACGGAACGATCACCGAGGAGCGGATCAATGAATCCGTGACGCGTATCGTGAAGGCAAAGCTTGCCATGGGGCAGCCGTAAAAGCTGTTTGTATTTTGCGGTAATTATGGTACAATGAAGGCAAGTGTTATACATTACCATACGAAAGCGGAGGAATTTGCGTGGAAGATACGAAGAAAAACGAGATGTGGGGGAAAGTGATGGCACCGCTTGCCGGCTTTCTTGCCATTGTGCTGGTGGCGTTTCTGATCATTTTAAAATTATTGGAAAGCGGAGTGATCGGAACAGCCCTGGCGATGATTCTGATCTGCGTGATCGTGGCTGCCGTGTTCGGCGGAATCTTCATGGTGATCAAGTCGATTCTGGATCAGATCCGGTCCGTGATTAACGGAAAGGTATCGGAGAATACAAAAGTTGCGGAAAAGGCGAAAAAGCTGGCAGACCGTGAAGACGGCATCGGAGAGATGGTGCGTTCCATCGAGACATCCGTCTCATCGATTGAGTTGGTGCTTGGAGGAATCCGCAAGGCAGTAGATGAGCTGGAGGGGGTATCCAGCGATTTCCAGCAGATTTTCTCGGAGATGTCGGAGTCGATGGACCAGACGGCGGATGCTGTCGATACGATTACAGGCAATACGGTGTCCCAGGCATCTGAGACGGCGGATATGAAGGAAAAGGTGGACGCGATCAGCGTGTCGATCGATCACATCTCTTCCAATATTGAGGATCTGACGAAGAGTGCGCAGACCATGCGTGAATATAACCGTTCGGCGGAGCAGATTATGCAGGAGCTGATTGCCATCAGTGAGGAGAGCGGCGTTGCGATCGAGAATGTCAGAAAGCAGACAGATCTGACGAATCAGTCCGCGCAGCAGATTCGGACAGCGACAGAGATCATTGCGGGAATTTCAAGCCAGACCAACCTTCTGGCACTCAATGCGAGCATTGAGGCTGCCAGGGCAGGTGAGCACGGCAAGGGATTTGCAGTGGTTGCGGAGGAGATCCGGACACTGGCGGATCAGTCCAGAGAGTCCACAGAGCAGATCAACCATGTCGTGAATGTTCTGCTGGATAACTCGAGCAACAGTGTTCAGATTACCGAGCAGGTATCGGAGGCATTTTCCAGACAGAATGAGAAGATTCATGATACGGAGGAGATTTTCAAATCCCTCAACCGTGAAATCGAGCAGGTCGGAGACGCTATCGGCGGAATCGGCACGGAGGTCGGCGATCTCGAGAATCATAAGAGCGTCATTGAGAACGGGGTCACTTCTCTTACGGCTTCGGCAGATGAGAATGCGAAGAGCGCAGAGGTCACTACAGATAATATGGGACGTCTCCGCGGTGTGGTGGAGGAGTGCGATGGCGTAAAAGCGCACATTGTCAGTGTATCGGAAGAGCTGATCGGATACATCCGGAAGTTTTCGGACGGTTCGATTCTCGATAAGTTTGGTGCGAGAAAAAACAGATAAACATTTAACAGGAACACAGGAAGTATTGTTGCAGAGAGCCGTATTGCGGCTCTCTGTAAGTGGTTATAGGGGAGAAGGTACAGATGAATCATACAACGGACTGGGGCAGAAGATGGCGCAACACCGGCTATGTTACATTTTTTCTGAGCGGTATCTGCGCAATATCGAGTGGAATTATTGTAAGTATTCTGCAGGGGAAATATGGATTTGACTATGGCATGACGGGTACGATGCTTGGGCTGATGAGCATCGGAAACATGGCGGCGTCCTTTGCAGCGGGGGTTCTGCCGCAGAAGATCGGGGTGAAGAACACGGTGCTTCTTCTCTGCAGCGGCTACTTCCTGGGGTATTTTCTGATGGCGGTTACCGGAATGCCGGGCGTGCTGATGGCGGCGTTTTTGCTGGTCGGATTTGCAAAGGGAGGAGCGCTCAACAACTGCACGATCCTTGTAAAAGACAACAGCGCCGACCGCACCCGCAGCATGAACACACTGCACGCCTGCTATGCGAGCGGAGCGCTGCTGTGTCCGTTTCTTGCGGCGTCGCTCCTGGGAATCAACGACACGCTGCCGATGGTGGGAGTGGCGGTGACGGGTCTGCTTTTGTGGGTGATATTTTTGACGGCGGGACTTCCGGGCGTAGTCAAAGAGAAGAACGGCGAACGGGGAAAGATCTCGTTTGCATTTTTGAAGGATCCGAAATTCTGGCTGATTACCGGGCTTTTATTCTGCCAGAATGCGGCGGAGACGAGTGTGACGGGGTGGCTTGTGACATACTATAAAGACAGGGGAATCCTCTCAGGTTCCTTTGCGGCATACACGGTAACGGTGATGTGGGGGGCGACGCTGATCGCCAGACTTCTGATTGCGTTTGTGTTTCCGGTGCATCATATTTTTCGTGCGCTTGCGTGGATGGGCGGCTGCTGCAGCGTGCTGTACTGCGGGCTTGTATACATGCAGCATCCGGTGGGAGCCATCGCCATGCTGTTTGCCTTTGCATTCGCCATGGCAGGGGTGAATCCGATCGCCGTGGCGGGAGCCGGCAGGGAGATGAATGCAACGAGCCTCGGTGTGATGCTGCCGGTGGCGGGGATTGGCGCGATCGTGATGCCGTGGCTGATCGGTGTGATCGCAGACCGTGTAGGTCTTGTGACCGGAATGTTCTGCAATCTGATTCCGTGTGTCGGTATTCTGGTTTTTTCCGTACTGATCTTGAAATATCAGGCAAAGAATTGAACCTGTTTTTCAAAATAAAGGTAAAATACTAAATATTGTGCCATATTTGCCAAAAACTATCTAAAGAAAAAAGTGGGGTTCTGTGTTACGATGCAGACAGATCAATGTTGACGATACTTTTTATGGAGGGATGCGACACATGAGAGAAGTAATCAATTTTAATACGAAATGGGCATTTACCAAGGAAGCCACAGAAGTGCCGAAGGAGATGCCGGAGAAGTGGTACTGGGTAACACTTCCACATTCCTGGAATGAGATTGACGGACAGGACGGCGGCAACGATTATTACCGCGGAACCTGTTATTATGCAAAACAGTTAAAGAAGAGCGAACTGCCGGAGGCAGACTGCTATTATCTGGAGTTAAGAGGAGCAAACGCTTCCGCAGACGTCTATGTGAACGGCAAAGCGGTGGCACATCACGACGGAGGATATTCCACCTGGCGTGTAGACATCACAAAAGAGCTCACAGAAGAAGAGAACCTGATCGTGATCGCTGTGGAGAACGGCGTAAACGACAGAGTATATCCGCAGAATGCAGACTTCACATTCTACGGCGGACTTTACCGTGACGTCAATATCATTGCGGTAAATAAGTCTCATTTTGATCTGGACTACTACGGCGGACCTGGCATTAAGGTGACACCGGAGATCAAGGGCGCGGATGCCAGCGTGGAGGTAGAGGTATTCCTGACGAATGCAGCTGCAGACCAGAAGCTTGTATATACCGTAAAAGATGCAGAGGGCAAAGAGGTTGCAAAGACAGAGACCGCAGCCGGCGAGACAAAGGCTGTACTTTCCATTCCGGCAGTTCATCTGTGGAACGGAAAGAAAGATCCGTATCTGTACACCGCAGAGGTGGCGCTTGTATCCGGAGAGGAGACCGTTGATGCGGTAAGCACACGTTTCGGATGCCGTACCTTTGAGATTGATCCGGAGAGAGGATTTATCTTAAACGGAGAGGAATATCCGCTGCGCGGTGTATCCCGCCATCAGGACAGATGGGGAATCGGTAATGCGCTGCTTCCGGAGCATCACAGAGAGGATATTGACTTAATCTGCGAGCTCGGTGCTACAACGATCCGCCTGGCTCACTACCAGCACGATCAGTATTTTTACGATCTGTGCGATGAGAGAGGTCTTGTAATCTGGGCTGAGATTCCGTACATTTCCTCTCACATGCCGAACGGACGTGAGAATACCATTTCCCAGATGAAGGAGCTGGTTGTTCAGAATTACAATCACCCGAGCATCGTGGTTTGGGGTCTTTCCAACGAGATCACGATGGCAGGAAGCTCGGATGAGGATCTGCTTGAGAACCACAGAATCTTAAATGACATGGTTCATGAGATGGATCACACGAGACTGACCACGATCGCGGTGGTATCCATGTGTGATATTCACGATCCGTACATCCAGATTCCGGATGTGATCTCTTACAACCATTACTTCGGATGGTACGGCGGAGACGTATCCATGAACGGACCGTGGATGGACAACTTCCACAAAGAGTTCCCGAATATCCCGCTTGGAATGAGCGAGTACGGATGCGAGGCGCTGAACTGGCATACCTCTGATCCGAAGCAGGGCGATTACACCGAGGAGTATCAGGCATACTATCATGAGGAGATGATCAAGCAGCTCTTCACCAGAAAGTATATCTGGGCAACGCATGTATGGAACATGTTCGATTTCGGTGCAGATGCGAGAAACGAGGGCGGTGAGAACGGTCAGAACCACAAGGGACTGGTAACCTTCGACCGCAAGTACAAGAAAGATTCCTTCTATGCATACAAGGCATGGCTGTCTGATGAGCCGTTCGTACATCTGTGCGGAAAACGCTATGTAGACCGCGTGGAAGATACCACGAAGGTAACTGTATATTCCAATCTTCCGGAGGTAGAGCTGTTTGTCAACGGCAAGAGTGCAGGAAAGCTTCAGGCGGAGGATCATTTCTTCCACTTTGAGGTACCGAATGTCGGAGAATCCACACTGGTGGCTGTTGCCGGAGAGTATAAGGATGAGAGCCACATCCGCAAGGTGGATACCTTCAACGAGGAGTACCGACTGAAAGAGAGCGGCGCAATCCTCAACTGGTTCGACATCACAGAGCCGGAAGGATATTATTCACTGAATGACAGACTTTCTGACGTCATAAAGTCCGAAGAGGGAAAAGCACTCTTCATGGGACTGATGTCAAAAGTTGCGGCGGGAATGAGTCAGGGTGATGGAAAAAATGACGGAAATCCTGCAGCAGGAGCAATGGCAAACCCGAAGATGCTGGAAATGCTGGGTGGATTTACCGTCATCCGTATGATCAACCTGCTGGGTGCGGCAGGACCGAAGGTCGAGTGGAAGAAAGAAGATCTTCTCGGACTCAACGCACAGCTCAATAAGATTAAGAGAGTAGACTAAGATAGAAGCTTAAAAGACCGGGGCATGGAATGTGGCAGGCATGGATTTTTGCAAATATACTGTGTCTGCCTGTTCCGAATTGCCAACCGGCGGCGGAAATCCGAAACGCAAAATGGGGCATTTCTAATCTATACCGCGTTTGGTATCTCCGATGATCCGTGTTTTTCCACGTTTTGACACTCCGCGGAGAGTGTCCGCAATCCGCAGACAATTTTAGAACTTTTGTGCAGCGCTTGTCTGCACTTCTGAACAAAACATAACCGCGCGAAGCCGATGTTTGAATTGGCATCTGCCTTATTTTCAATAGCAGATGCCAACGAGTTTCGGTTCGCGCGGTTTTATATTGTCTGTGAAGAAGCGTTGCTAGCGCTGCTAAAAAGTCCGCCCATTGTCTGCGGTTGTCGGACATCTTTCGCGGATTGTCAAAACGTGGAAAGACACGGAATCCGATACCAAACGCGGCATAGAAGAAATGTTCCCATTTTGCTTCAAAGGATTCCCGCCGCCGGTTGGCAGTCCGGAACCGTGCAGATATAGATTTTTTTAAATCCATGCCTGCCACATTCCATGCCCGGTCTTTTAGCGTCTCCACTCGCGGGGCGTCATGCCCGTGATGCGGCGGAAGAGCCGTGTGAAATAGTGGACGTCGGGGATGCCGCAGGCTGCCGCAACATCCTGCACCGGCAGGAGGGTACTGCGCAGCAGCTTCTTGGCGTATTCGATGCGGTTGGCGTTGACGTAGTCCGTCAGCGTCATGCCGACTTCCTTTTTGAACAGCGTGGACAGGTAGCTTGTATTCAAAAACAGCTCGCTGGCAAAACGTTTCAGGCTTAAGTCCCCGGTCAGTGAGGCGTCTATGGTAACGAGAATCTGGCGGATCGGATCGGAATACGAACTCATGCTTCGCTGTTCCACGAGCTGACAGTAACTTTGAACCATGTAGGATATGAGATCGTTGATTTCTTCCACGGATTGGATGCTCTCGATCATGCGCGCAAAGTTGCCGGAGACGGCGTCGATATAAAACGGGTGGACGCCCGTTTCGTACGCTTTTCTCCGCAACAGCGTGTTGAGGGTCAGAATCAGGTTCTTGCGGTTGCGGAGTGCGTCCTCCGTGCGGGGGACAAAGCGCAGGTTCCCGAGAGCCTCCATGAAGGAGAGGGCACGGGCGCTGTTGCCGTGAGAGATGGCGTCGAGCAGCTCATCCTCGATATGGTAGCGCTCTTCAAGAAGGTGCATGCTTAAGACCGGGTCCTCCGGTACGACAAACTGGTGCTTTTCCAAAAAGGATTCTCTGGTCTCGAGATCTTTTAAATGCAGGGTCTGTACGGATACATCCGCGTCGGCATCCAGCGTCTGATAGACGTGGCGCAGCAGGGCGGTCATGGAGGCTTTGTCCGCGATCAGAGGCAGGGCGTGATAATATTCCTGCAGCTGTGGAAAAAGTTCTGTCGGAATATCCAGCCGGTTCATAAGTGACAGAATCTGGGAGCACTCAAATTCTCTCCAGAGAAAGGGCCCGACGAACAGGAAGGCACTTTTATCCGGCAGACGGAAAAAGGAATAATTGCACTCGTAGTAATCCACAATAAAATAGATGGTGTTCTGTACAAATGGAAACGGTGCCTGTTTTTGTGCATCGGCTTCCTGCATCAGGATACTGTTGCGCAGTCCGAGATCCAGATCCGCCAGTTCTAACTGTTTGCGGTCGGTCAGTCTGCACTGGATATGCAGGTCAGAAAAGTATGCGGTAAGAAAAGATAAAATCGGTTGCTCCATCATGAACCTCCTGTCCGGGTCAGTGTCTGTTGTCTTGATTTTGGCACAATATTTTCTGTTATGCAAGGAAAAACAAAAAAATGACAAGGATTATTCATCCCTTTAAAGCATCGGCTTGCAGACCGGAGCAATTTATGATAATTCTATAACAACGTGTTCACGGTGAACACATTTTAGAAAATAGTGCAGAATGCTTGAAAGAGAGGATACCCATGAAAATCACAGCTTATGAAGTGAGACCGGATGAAAAAGATTACCTGCTTGCCGCAGCACAGCAGGAGCAGATAGAGATCACACTGGTGCAGGGGCCGATGACACAGGACAACATTGATCGTGCCGAGGGAGCGGACGGCATTACGATTCTTGGAGATACAAAGATGGACGCCGCATTGATTGAGGAGACTGCAAAGCGGCGTATCCGCGTCGTTGCGACACGTACCATCGGGTATGACCATATTGATCTGAATGCGGCGAAGAGCAATGGCGTTCACGTCTGCAACGGCTATTACGATCCGGACGGCGTTGCCGAGTATACGGTCATGCTGATTTTAATGTCGCTTCGCAATTATAAGCAGGCGCTGTTCCGGGGGAATGCCAACGATTATTCGCTTGGCGGGCTGATCGGAAGGGAGCTTCGCAATCTTACCGTCGGTATCATCGGAACGGGAAAGATCGGACAGAAGGTGGCACAGAATCTGCAGGGATTCGGCTGCAGGATTCTGGCATACAGCAGACGTCAGAATGCCGATCCGGCGCTCGGAATCGAATACTGTTCTCTGGAGGAACTGTACGCGAAGAGTGATATTATCTCACTGCACACGCCACTGTCCAATCAGACACGTTATATGATTGATAAAAAGGCGATCGACCAGATGAAGGACGGCGTCATTCTGATCAACTGCGCGAGAGGAGAGTTGATGCGCGTGGATGACATCATCGAGGGAATCGAGACGCGGAAGATCGGTGCGCTGGGACTGGATGTGATCGAGCATGAGGAGGGAATCTACCATATGGACCGCCGGTCGGATATTCTTGCAAACCGGAATATGGCGTATCTGAGACAGTTCCCGAATGTGACGATGACGCAGCACATTGCGTTTTATACAGAGGAAGCGGTAAAAAGCATGGCGGAGAGCGGTATTGTCAATGTGGTGAAATGCCTGAAAAAACAGGATAATCCTAACCTGATCTGCTAAGTTCATATACAAAAAGAGTCTGCCACAAGAAAACTTGTGACAGACTCTTTTTAAATCCATTGTTTGCAATATCTTAATCTAACAAATAAAACAAGTCTATTTTAAGAAAAAGGTACATGAAACTAGTGATTTAACGCGGTAAGCTTACCGCCTGCAGTAATTATTTTACTACAGTTACGTTGGTTGCCTGCGGTCCCTTGGATCCTTCTACAACGTCGAACTCTACGGAAGCGCCCTCTTCAAGAGACTTGAAACCTTCCATGTTAAGTCCTGAGTAATGTACGAATACATCGTTGCCTGACTCGTCAGAAATGAATCCGTAACCCTTCTGGTTGTTGAACCATTTTACTGTACCTTTCATCAAAAAGTACCTCCAAAAATAATACTAACTGTAACTTACAGCTATTAGTACAATATCATAAGAATTTATAAAAGTAAAGTAATAAATTAAAGTTCTTCAAAACTAATTTCATGCGCAGTGAGAAAGCGCTTTACAAGGGAATCCCACTCCTGATCGAGGCTCTTGTCCACGGAGAAAATCCGGTACGAAATGCCCGTGGTAAGGAGCAGTTTTTTCTGCTGGAATTTCAGATTGATAAACATTCCCGTAATGTCCTCCGGGGTAAAAGAACTGTGGGTCGAAAGCAGTGTCCGTTCCAGATTCTTCGGGGAGAGCAGAAAGACAAATTTAAAATAAGAAGGAGTGCGTTTGCCCTTGATCAGGTCAAAACATTGCGGACGTACCTGTTCAAACGGGAGAAAAGAAAGTCCCGTCAGTCCGAGCGCATCGGCTTCATCTGATGAATAAAAATCGGGCTGGATCGTGCCGTCTAAGCTCCAGGTGACGCTGCCCAAGATGACGGCTTCCTTTAGAAGAAAGTGCCCGAACGTGTCCGTACACAGCAGTTTATTCATAAAATCTTTAATTTCCGGTAGGGAAAGTGCAATCATAGTCTTCTCCGTGTCATATAGTATTGGGGCGCATTGCCTTTGTGTAGTATAACACAGATTGGGGACAAATAGAAAGCCGATTGGGAAGGTTTGCTTCACAATATGATTTCTGGTATGATAGGAAGCTGAGAGAACAGCCCCGGAAGGGGTCACAGATAAAGAAGAAAAGAGGACATAGACATGAAAGAGACAGAACTTTTATTTGATTTGCTGAAAAAAGGTGTGTCGCCGGTACAGGCTGTCCGCGCCTGCAAAGAGCGCCTGGAGAGCGCGGGATTTCTGGAACTGCCCTATGATGAGCCGTGGAAGCTGCAGAAAAACGGAAGATATTATGTAAATCATCATGACACCACACTGTTCGCGTTTACGGTGGGAGAAGGCTGGCAGGAGAAAAAGACGCCGCAGATTCGGATGGCGGCAGCACATACGGATTTTCCGTGCCTGCGCATCAAGCCGTCGGCGGATGTGACGGCATGCGGTTACGCGCAGGTGAATGTGGAAGTATACGGGGGCGCGATCTTAAATACCTGGCTGGATCGTCCGCTCGGTATTGCCGGCCGTGTGGCAGTGCGCACACAGAACGCGTTTGCCCCGAAGATTGTGGAGTTTGTATCGGAAAAAAATCTTCTGACCATTCCGAATCTGGCGATCCACATGAACCGCGAGGTCAACAAGGGTGTGGAGCTGAACCGCCAGACGGATATGCTGCCGGTCTTTGCGCTGCTGCCGGAGGAGGAGAAAAAGGCGGACTACTTCCTTACATTCCTGGCAGACGAGCTGTCTGTGGAGAAGACTGACATTCTGGATTTTGAGCTGACCGTATACTGTAAGGAGAACCCGGAATTCATCGGTCTTAACGATGATTTTATCTCAAGTCCGCGCCTGGATAACCTGACTTCCTGCGCAGCGCTCGTCTCCGGACTGATCGATGCTGGGAGAACGGAAGGGATCAACCTGATCGCACTGTTTGACCACGAGGAGATCGGAAGCCATACGAAGCAGGGCGCCGGTTCGATTCTGCTGCATGACATGCTGCGCCGCATCTTAAAAGAGCTGGGACGGGAACAGACGGCGGAGCAGGATCTCTACCGCAGCATGCTGCTGTCCGTGGATGTGGCACACGGCATCCATCCGAACCAGGCAGGGAAAATGGATCTTACCAACAAGCCCGTGCTCGGAAGGGGATTCTGTATCAAGGAGGCGAGTTCGCAGTCCTATGCGACAGACTGCGAGGCGATTGCCATCATCCAGCAGATCTGTGAGAAAGAGAAGATCGCGTACCAGAAGTTTGTGAATCGCTCGGATATGCCGGGGGGAAGTACGCTTGGATCGATCGCTTCTGCGCTTCTTCCGGTGAAGACCGTGGATATCGGAATCCCGCTTCTTGCCATGCATTCCGCGAGGGAGCTGATGGGCAGCGCTGACCAGCAGGCGTTAAAGGATCTTGTGACCGCATATTTTACACTCGCTTCGTGAGAAAGAATGCTTCGTAAGATATAATTTAGATAAAGTTTAGAAATTACCTCTATACAAAAAATGGTTTTTGTGTTAATGTAACATAGTATTGAATACTACATGCGATAGAAACGAAAAATATATTAACGGTTTATTGATAACATTAAACACATGCCATAGAACAGGTGGAGGGATTGCCATGTATAAGATTGTTGTGGACAGCTGCGGGGAATTACCGGAGGAACTGAAGAAGGACGGACATTTTGAGACGGTGTCCTTAGAACTTGAGGTGGACGGTTACCGCATTAAGGATGATGAGACATTTAACCAGCTTGATTTTCTGCGCCGGGTGAAGAAGAGCATCACGGGACCGAAGTCCTCCTGCCCGTCACCGGAGCAGTATATGCAGGCGTATGAGGGAGAGGCAGAGCATGTATATGTGGTGACGCTTTCCGGGAAGCTGAGCGGTTCCTACAACAGTGCAGAGCTTGGCAGGAACCTCTACGAGGAGGAACATCCGGGAGAGAACAAGCAGATCTATGTATTTAACTCCAGGTCTGCATCGATCGGGGAGACGATTATCGGTCTTAAGGTGCAGGAGTTCGAGGAGGCAGGTCTTCCGTTTGAGGAGGTCGTTGCCAGAACGGAGGAGTATATCAGTTCCATGAATACTTATTTTGTCTTAGAGACGTTAGAGACTCTGCGCAAGAACGGAAGACTGACCAATCTGAAAGCGCTGATTGCCAATACGCTCAATATCAAGCCGGTGATGGGTTCCACAAAGGAGGGCATGATCTGCCAGCTCGGTCAGGCGCGCGGAATGAACAAGGCACTTGAGAAAATGGTGCAGGATATGATCGGGCGCACGAAGGACTGTGAGCAGCGTGTGCTTGCCATCGCGCACTGCAACTGCCCGGAGCGCGCCGCAGCGGTAAAAGCCCGCATAGAAAAGCTTGCAAATTTCAAGAAAATCATTATTATAAATACTGCCGGTGTCAGCAGTATGTATGCAAATGATGGCGGCGTAATCATGGCAGTGTAAGACACGCGGGTGTGTCGCTGCTGCCCGGAGAGGAACGCGGGACACAGATGACATATGAGGAAGTTGTAGATCAGATCAATCAGATCAGAAGATTCGGGAATCTTGCCGGAGTGGAGGTTGCCGGGCGCATGTTAAAGGCGCTTGGCAGTCCGCAGGCGGGGATTCCGTTGATACACATAGCAGGGACGAACGGAAAAGGTTCTGTCTCTGCTTTTCTCTGCGCAATTTTAAGGGAGGCGGGACTTCGCGTCGGGATGTTTACCTCCCCGCACCTTGTGGACTTTCGGGAACGCATCCAGATAAACGGGGAGATGATCTCTAAGGAGGATACGCAGAGGATCGGCGTGCAGCTTCTTGCGATGGATTTTGGCGTGCAGCCGACGATGTTTGACGTTACACTTGCCATGGCAATCCTCTATTTTAAGGAACGCGGGTGCGATGTCATGATCTTAGAAACCGGACTCGGAGGCAGACTGGACGCAACCAATGCCGTAGGTGTGCCGGATGTAACCGTGATCACAAAGATCGGCTATGACCACATGGCGGTGCTTGGAAATACACTTCCGGAGATTGCAGCGGAAAAGGCGGGCGTCATCAAAAGAGGCACTTCTCTTGTGCTGGAGAGCCAGGAGGCAGAAGTCATGACGGTGTTTGAGGCGAAGGTCAGGGAGGAAGGAATTACAGATTTCCGGCTGATCGACCCTTTGGAGATAAAAGAGCAGACTTACCGCGACGGCAGACAGTATTTTTCGTTTGGTGCCTACCGTGATCTGTCCATGCGCATGCTTGGCGTTCACCAGTATGAAAATGCCATCGCGGCGCTTCTCGGGGCGGAGGCATTTTTCAGGAGACATACAGAGTGGATCTGCGGCGGGACAAAAGGGCGGGAAGAGGGCGTAAGGCGCGCAGTCTGTCAGGGGATCGCTAAGACCGTATGGAAGGGCAGGATGGAAATCCTCTCAAAAAAACCGTTCCTGCTGGTGGACGGCGCACACAACAGCAACGGCGTGGAAGCATTAAAGGAGAGTCTTATATCGCTTTTCCCGGGAGAAAAGTTTCATTTTATCATGGGCGTGATGGCGGATAAGGATTATGAGACAATGATCGGGGAATTGCTGCCGCTTGCCATTGATTTTACAACCTGCACGGTGGAGTGCGAGCGGGCGCTGCAGGCGGACGCCCTGGCGGATTGCATCCGGCGGAAAGGAATTACAGCTGCATCAGCTGATGATTTTGCGTCCTGTTTTCGGAGAGGGCGGCTCGATGAAACACATCGCACGGTTGCGTTTGGTTCGCTCTATTTCATCGGTGAGATTGAGGCGCTATTTGAGGCAAAATAGTTACGAAAAGATTACAGAATAGAGCGTTTATGACAAAAATGATACAATTTCACAAACTTTCAGTAATAGTTCACCATTTTGTAATATTTCGCCTATAATGAGGTATAGTAAATAGGGATACAGTAGATAGAAGTCAGATAGAAAGAGTCTGTGGAATGTTATTTAGCAGTTTTGAGTTTTTATTTCGGTTTTTGCCGGTTTTTTTAGTGATATATTATCTTACACCGAAAAAGTTCCGCAATGTCACATTGCTGGGGGGAAGTATTGTCTTTTATACAATTGGCGAGGCGGGTTATATTACGATTCTCCTTGCGTGTGTTCTGGTCAATTACACGCTGACCCGTTTGATGTATCGGAAGAGTACGGACGGGCGGGGAATCAGACAGAAACGCTTATTGCTTCTTGCGCTCGGGTATGATCTGGGCGTGCTGTTTTTCTTCAAGTACAGTGGTCTGGCATCCGGACTTCCGCTTGGAATCAGTTTTTACACGTTTCAGATTATGGCGTACGTGATTGATGTGTACCGCGGAAGAATTCCGGCAGAACAGTCGCTGCTTCGGCTGGGAACGTATCTGACCATGTTTCCGCAGCTGATATCGGGACCGATCACAAATTATGCGGATGTGCGTGTAGCATTGGGAAGAGAGCGCACGATCAAGGCACGTCAGATGGAAGAGGGAATGAAGCTCTTGATTATCGGACTTGCAGCAAAAGTCGTGATTGCGGACCGGATCGGCACACTCTGGAACAGCATCCGGATGATCGGGTTCGACAGCATCTCAACAAAGCTTGCATGGATGGGAGCGTTCGCTTATTCACTGCAGCTGTATTTTGACTTCGCGGGATATTCGATGATGGCGAGAGGAATCGGAAAGATGCTGGGATTTGAGCTCCCGGTGAACTTCCGCTATCCCTACATTTCAAAATCAGTCACGGAATTCTGGCGCAGATGGCATATTACGCTCGGCAGATGGTTCAGGGAATATGTATACATTCCGCTGGGAGGCAACCGGAAGGGAAAGGCGCGCACCTTTTTCAATCTGTTTGTGGTGTGGAGCCTTACCGCGTTGTGGCACGGGGCGAATTATAACTTCCTGATCTGGGGCGGGATTCTGCTTTGCTGCCTGTTGGTAGAAAAGCTCTTTCTGCTGCGCCTGCTGGATAAAAGCAGGGTGATCGGTCATCTTTATGTATTGTTTGTTGTTCCGCTCAGCTGGGTGGCGTTTGCGGTTACCGATCTGTCGGAGCTTGGCGTTTATATGACGCGGCTGTTCCCGTTTGCGGGGCATGCGGCAGGGGTCATCAATCATCTGGATTATATAAAATATCTGAATGACTATGCACCGCTGTTTCTTCTGGGCGTGCTCTTTGCAACGCCGCTTCCGGAGACCTGCTATCGGCTGATCGAGCGCAAATGGATCGGCAGGGTGATACTGCTCGGCATTTTTGGGCTTTGCATGTACTATCTGGCGGTGTCGGCAAACAATCCGTTTTTGTACTTTAATTTTTAAATGTGTGGTGGATGGATTTGAGAAAGCTTTTGAAATGTCCGGTAACGGTCGCACTGCTTATCTTGTGGGCGGCGCTGTCGGTTGTCGGCTATCTGGGGAAAGATACAATATATAAGAATTATACGGTTGATATACGAACGACACCATACTTCGTCCTGGTGTTTGACGGACTGCATGACGGAATTTTTCCGTGGAGTCATGTGGGTGCGCCGGGCGGCATAGGAGAGAACGGAAAGCTGCCGTCCATCCTGCTGCCGGGGGAGAGTGTCTCTGATACTGAGCTTGCCGGCGGGACGGAGACGGTCGGAGAGACAGAGACGGAAGAGGCGCCGCACACGCGGGAATTCTGTATGGTGGATGACGACTGGTTCGACGACGCGGTCTTTATCGGGGATTCGAGAACTGTGGGGCTGCGCGATTACGGCGGGCTGGACAATGCGACCTTTTACGCATCCACAGGGCTTGGAATCTACGATATGTGGACGGAAAAGTTCTGTGAGGTGGACGGGGAGAAGACCACGCTTGAGGATGCGCTTTCCAGACGGCAGTTTGGCAAAATTTATTTCCAGATCGGCATCAATGAGATGGGAAGAGGAACCCTGGACGGTTTTATGGAGCAGTACGCGCAGTCGGTTCAGAAATTTAGAGAGCTTCAGCCCGATGCGATCATCTATGTGCAGGGCATCATGCGGGTTGCAAAGGCGAAGTCCGACTCAGATAAGATTTTTAACAATCAGGGAATCAATGAACGCAATATGAGAATTGCGGAACTTGCAGATAACCAGACTATTTTTTACATTGATGTGAATGATGTCGTATGTGATGCAGACGGAAACTTAAGAGCGGATCTCACGTTTGACAATCTGCATCTGTACGGCTCGAAATACGGAATCTGGGTGGATTTCCTCAAGACGAAGGGAATTGCACCGTGAAGTGGTTCTTCTGAAAAGAAATGAGACCCTCGTCTCTTAGATGACACAGCTCGTTCGACATGGCGCTCCGGTCTACGGAGAGATAGTCGGCGAGCTGTTGTCTGTTAAAGGGAATATCAAAAGACGAACTTCCGGATCTGCGCGCCTCGCTCGACAGATAGGAGAGAAGCTTTTCACGGGTGGTCCGCTTGGTCATGTGCTCTAATTTCTGTCCGAGCTGGAAATTGCGCTCGGCGAGAACGGAGAGCAGATTTCTTGTGAGCTGGTTGTGGAATTCACATGCGCGGGAGCAGAGCGTCATCATTTTTGAGACGTTTAAGTAGAGCACAGTGGAATTCTGCTCGGCGTAGAGGCTGACTTCCAGCGCACAGTTTGTACGGATGGCATAAGATTCTCCGAAGATGTCTCCGGGGCGGCAGCGGGTCATCAGATTTGTGTTGCCCCAGAAATCCTCCTTCATGACATCCACACATCCTTCTAACACAAGACCGAGAGAATCCAGATGGTCGCCGTAGTGAAAGAGAAAGCTGCCCTTTGGATAGGAGAGAGTCTTTGCCGACAGACAGTCGAGCATGGCATGGATTTCTTCGGGTGCAATATCATAAAAAACGGGAGAGGCCTGCAAGAGGGCATCGTATCCTTGGAAAGTTTGCATTATTTTTCGTCCTTTCGACTTTCTGTTGTAAAAACAACAGAAATGTTGACGCTATTGTAGTATCCTGTGGAAGAAAAGTCAAGAGAGAATTTCCGGCATGCGTGCCGGAGTTAGAATGGAGGATATGATGTTACGAAGAGTCATTGAGATTGAGGAAGAGAAGTGCAACGGCTGCGGAGCATGTGCAAACGCCTGCCACGAGGGAGCCATCAGTATTGTAAACGGCAAGGCCAAGCTGATGCGGGACGATTACTGCGACGGACTTGGCGACTGTCTGCCGACCTGTCCGATGGATGCGATTCATTTTGTGGAGCGTGAGGCGGCGGCTTATGATGCTGCGGCAGTTGAGGAGAATAAGAGAAAGAAAGCGGCGCAGCAGGCGATAGCGTCACAGCCGCTTCCGTGCGGATGTCCGGGAACCCAGGCGAAGACGATCCGCCATGAGCAGCAGGCAGTCTGTCCGACCGTCGCAGAGGAGAGTGCGGCAGAACTTACGTCGGAGCTGACACAGTGGCCGGTGCAGATCAAGCTGGTTCCGGTGCGCGCCCCGTATTTTGACGGAGCAAAGCTTCTGGTGGCTGCAGACTGTACAGCGTATGCGTATGCGAATTTCCACAAAAAATATATCCGCAATCACATCACGCTGATCGGATGTCCGAAGTTAGACGATGTGGATTATTCGGAGAAGCTGACCCAGATCATTGCGCAGAACGATATTAAGAGCATTACCGTGGTCCGCATGGAAGTGCCGTGCTGCGGAGGAATCGAGCAGGCGGTGAAAAATGCACTCGCGGCAAGCGGTAAGATGATTCCGTGGCAGGTAGACATTATCTCTACGGACGGAAGAATTCTCGAGTAATACTTTCCCCTTTTGCGGGACATACTATGATGCAGAAGTATGTTACGCGAAAGGGGATTTTTTATGGCACTTACTATGAAAATTACAGAGGTACACGCGCGGGAGATTCTGGATTCCCGCGGCAATCCGACCGTGGAGGTGGAGGTGACCGCCGAGACGGAGACAACGGGGAGAAAGACTACGGCGCGGGAATCGGTTCCGTCGGGAGCGAGCACCGGAAGATTTGAGGCAGTGGAGCTTCGGGACGGCGACAGGGAGTATTTCGGACTGGGCACGAAGAAGGTGGTGGATCACGTCAACACAAAGATCCGGGAAGCGCTTCTTGGAATGAATGTTTTGGATCAGGCACTCATCGACCGCAGAATGGTCGAGCTGGACGGGACAGACAACAAAGGAAATCTTGGGGCAAATGCGATCTTAGGCGTCTCGCTCGCCTGCGCGAAGACGGCGGCAGCGGCACTCGATATGCCGCTTTACCGCTATATTGGCGGAGGCAACGCCAAGCGGCTGCCGGTTCCCATGATGAATGTCATAAACGGCGGAGTCCATGCGAAGAATTCCCTGGATTTTCAGGAATTTATGATCCTTCCCATCGGTGCCAAAAGCTATCGGGAAGCGCTGCGCATGGGCGCGGAGGTTTATCATTTCCTGCGCCAGATTTTAAACGAGGAGGGATATGCTACGGCGGTCGGCGATGAAGGCGGCTTTGCGCCGGATCTTGCGGATGCCGGTGAGGTGTTCCGGTATCTGGGAAAAGCGGTGGAAAAGGCGGGCTATACGGTTGGAAAAGATGTGGTCTACGCGATGGATGCCGCGGCGAGTGAATTATATAATGAAGAGACGGGAATGTACCATTTCCCGGGGGAGAATGGAATCTGCAGGGACGCGGAGGAGATGATCGCGCTCTACGAAGATCTGGCAAAGCGTTTTCCGCTTGTGTCGATCGAGGACGGTCTGCAGGAAGACGACTGGGAGGGCTGGCAGAGTCTGACCGGGCGTCTGGGAGATGGCATGCAGCTTGTCGGCGATGACCTGTTTGTCACAAATCCCAAGCGGATCAAGTGCGGCATCAAATTAAATGCAGGAAATGCGGTGCTGATAAAGGTGAATCAGATCGGCACGCTGACGGAGGCGTTGGACGCCATCGAGATGGCACAGTGTGCCGGCTATCACACGGTGATCTCCCACCGTTCCGGGGAGACGGAGGATGCGTTTATCGCGGATCTTGCGGTCGCGGTGAATGCGGGGCAGATCAAAACCGGCGCGCCGTGCAGGGCGGAGCGCACTGCAAAGTATAACCGGCTTCTGCGGATTGAGGAGGAGCTTGGCGAGATGGCGCAGTTTTCTCCGGCGGAGCCTTTCGGGAGAGCGTAAAAAACAGTTGAAAACGCGGGGGGAGTATGCTATAATAGCTAAAGTTGTGAGTTGATTACCGTAGGAGGGAATTATTTTGGCAATTTTAAAGACGATTTTAACCGTTGTTTTCATACTGATTTGTTTGGCGTTGACAGTCATTATCTTATTACAGGAAGGAAAGTCCGCAGGACTCGGAGCGATCGCTGGAGCGGCAGATACGTACTGGGGAAGGAATAAGGGACGTTCCATGGAAGGCAGACTGGTGACGGGAACCAAGATTCTGGTTGCGCTGTTCATCATCATTGCCGCTGTATTGAATCTGGGAATCTTTTAGAAATGAGGCTGTCGCATCTGCGGCAGCTTTTTTGCTGCGGAGAGGAAGGATATGAGAGAAGAACTTTTACAGGAACGAAAAAAAGCAATTTACGGACTGATCTGCGATGAGCTTTATGTGCCGATGAAGGCGAAGGAGATCGCGGCAGTATTAAATGTGCCAAAGAGTGACAGAAGAGACCTCGCGGAAGTGCTGGATGCGCTTGTGGCGGAGGGAAAAGTGGAAGTGTCATCGAAAGGCAAGTACATGAAGTCGGAAGGAAAATTCCTGACAGGCGTTTTTACCGCGCATCCGAGAGGATTTGGCTTTGTGACGGTCGAGGGGGAGGATGAGGATATTTTTATTCCGGAATCCCAGGTAAATGGTGCTTTTCACGGCGATACCGTGCAGGTGGCGCTGACACGCGCCGAGGGGCACGGACGGCGCAGAGAGGGGCAGATCACAAAGATTTTGACCCGCGGGGTCAGCCGGATCGTCTGTACCTATGAAAAAAGCAAGACATTCGGGTTCGCAGTGCCGGATAATCCGAGATTCGGACAGGATATTTTTATCCCGCAGGAGCGCTCTAAAGGGGCAGTAAGCGGACATAAGGTCGTGGTGGAACTGACGGATTTCGGCGGCAATGGAAAAAAGCCGGAGGGAAAGGTCGTAGAGATTCTGGGACATGTGAACGACCCGGGGACGGATATTCTCTCGATCGTGCGAGGTTACGATCTGCCGACCGAGTTCTCGGAGAAGATCATGAATCAGGTGGAGCGCGTGGCAGGTGAGGTCAGCACGGCCGATATGGCAGGCCGCATGGATCTGCGGGACTGGCAGACGGTGACGATCGACGGAGAGGATGCCAAGGATCTGGACGATGCCATCACCCTGACGAAGGAGGGGGATGTCTACCGCCTGGGCGTTCATATTGCGGATGTCACGAATTATGTGCAGGAGCGCAGCGCCCTTGACGTGGAGGCTCTAAAGCGCGGCACATCGGTCTATCTTGTCGACCGTGTGATTCCGATGCTTCCACATGCGCTTTCCAACGGCATCTGTTCGCTGAACGCCGGGGAGAACCGGCTGGCATTAAGCTGTATCATGACCGTGGATACGAAGGGAAATGTGATCGATCACGTGATTGCGGAGACAGTCATTAAGGTCGACCGCCGCATGAGTTACACCAGTGTCAAAAAGATCCTGGAGGATCACGATGAGGCGGAGATCCGTGAGTATGAGGAGCTTGTGCCAATGTTTGAGAGGATGCGGGATCTGGCGGCGATTCTCCGCAAAAAACGGATGAAGCGCGGATCGATTGATTTTGATTTCCCGGAGACGAAGATCATTCTGGACGCGCAGGGACGCCCTGTGGAGATCAAGCCGTACGAGCGCAATGTTGCGACCAAGATTATCGAAGATTTTATGCTGCTTGCCAACGAGACGGTGGCACAGGACTATTTCTGGCAGGAACTGCCGTTTGTGTACCGTACCCACGAGAACCCGGATACGGAGAAGATCCACAAGCTGGCAACGTTTATCAATAATTTTGGCTATTCGATTCATATCGGGCAGGATGAAGTACACCCGAAGGAACTTCAGAAGCTGCTGCTTCGGATTGACGGGACGCCGGAGGAGGCGTTAATCAGCCGGCTGACACTCCGCTCGATGAAGCAGGCAAAGTACAGCACCGTAAACACCGGGCATTTCGGACTGGCAACGTCCTATTACTGCCATTTCACCTCGCCGATCCGCCGTTATCCGGATCTGCAGATTCATCGGATCATCAAGGACAATCTGCGCGGAAGAATGAATGCGAAGCGCATCGAGCATTATGAGAAGATTCTGCCGGAGGTGGCAAAGCATTCCAGCGAGATGGAGCGCCGGGCGGATGAGGCAGAGCGCGAATGTGACAAGTTAAAGAAAGTACAGTACATGTCCGGACATCTGGGGGAAGAGTTCTGGGGTGTCATTTCGGGCGTGACCGAGTGGGGCTTCTATGTCGAACTGCCGAATACCGTGGAGGGACTTGTGCATGTGACGACGCTGACAGACGACTATTTCCACTACAGCGAGAGCACCTATGAGCTGATCGGGGAGACCACCGCAAAGCGCTACAAGCTTGGTCAGAAGGTAAAGATTGTCGTGGCAGCGACAGATCCGTTTATGCGAACGATCGACTTTCGTGTCGTTACCGGAACAGAAGACGAAGAAAATGAAAAATTAAACCAGAAGTTTATTGCAGAATAAAAATTTGTGGGGTATACTGTAACAGCAGTGCAGATGAAAAGCGGCAGTGCAGACAGTAAGCGAAGGAGGATAGTCGGGATGGCAAAGACCGAGAAGAAGTTAATCGCGAATAACAAAAAAGCCTACCATGACTATTTCCTGGAGGAGCGGTTTGAGGCGGGCATTGAACTGCACGGGACGGAAGTGAAGTCCATGCGCATGGGCAAGTGTTCGATCAAGGAAGCGTTTGTGCGCATCGAGAGCGGTGAGGTCATCGTTTACGGCATGCACGTCAGCCCTTATGAGAAGGGCAACATTTTCAACAAAGATCCGCTCCGCCCCAAGAAGCTTCTGATGCACAAGTCAGAGATCCGGAAGCTGACGGGGAAGCTGGCAGAGCAGGGATACACGCTGGTTCCGGTGGAGGTATATCTGAAGGGAAGCCTCGTGAAGGTGGAGATTGCACTTGCCAAAGGTAAGAAGCTTTACGACAAGCGGCAGGACATTGCGAAGAAAGACATGCGCCGCGAGGCAGAGCGTGATTTCAAGGTAAAGAATCTGTACTAGATTAAAAAAACAGGGGCCAGTAAAGGTTTCGACGGGGAATATGAAGCTGGAGAAGCGAGCCGCACGGGATGCGTCAAATTCCACAATTAAATTTAAACGCTGAAGATAATTTAGCATACGCTGCCTAATGGCAGCAGTCTGACCTAGAGCACTCACACTTTAGGACCCAGGCTTCGACGATGTGAGAAACGACACAGGCAAAGCTTTGAGCCTGCGGGCGTACCATGAAGCTACCAAAACCGTAAGGGTGTCTGTTCCCGGACGGCAGAGGGAATGTCAAAGGACAGACTAAGCTCGTAGAAGGACAGGGGATTATTCTTCGGACACGGGTTCGATTCCCGTCTGGTCCATTCAAAGCGGCAGAAACGAACTGCCGTCCAAATGCAGCACAAGTGAACTCCTTATATGGTATCAGCATATACAGGAATGGGATTTGGCTGGTATATCGTAGAAGGTAAAAATATGGAAATGGGCAGTGCCGGTTTGGCGCTGTCTTTTTTTGTGCAGGAACCTGAATTTTTGATTGAACGTATTCCGATAAAAGAATATACTTAAATTGGACTTAGGATACCGTTTGGAGGCGATTTGTACTTATGGGAAGACCGGAAGATTCCAGAGTAAAGATACCGGCACTTGTACATTTTACAAGGCTTGGATATACCTATATGTCAATAAAAGATAAAGAACGAAATGTTGACTATGATGGAGATGCGAATATTTTCTATAGTCAGTTTTTGTCTGCCATAAATAGAATTAATCATGCTGAGTTTACACTCGATGATGCTAAGAAGATTATTGATGAAATAAAGATAAAACTGGATAATGACGATTTAGGCAAATCATTTTTCAATATTCTGCAGTCAGGAATAAATGATATAAAGTTAATTGATTTTGATGATGAGAGTGGAGCACAGAACGATTACACAGTAGTAACGGAACTTCCATACGAAAATGGTGATGATAATTTCAGACCAGATATTACCGTATTAATAAATGGAATGCCATTATCATTTATCGAGGTGAAACGTCAGAATAATAGGGAAGGTATTCTTACAGAGCGTAACCGTATGGAAAGGCGCTTTGGTAACAAAATCTATCGCAGATTTGTGGGAATTACGCAGTTTACTGTGTTTTCTAATAATAATGAGTATGATGATTCTGATATTGAACCAATACAGGGGGCATTCTATGCTTCCAGCAGTTATACAAGAATGTTTTTCAGTAAATTCAGAGAGCAGAGAGAAGAAGAGTTAAAGGCAAAAATGAAGCCAATAAACACAGAAGATGAAGCTTTTATTTTGTCAGATACGAATCTTATTGCTATTAAAGGAACACCTGAATATGCATCTTCTATAAATGAGGATTCACCTACAAATCGTATTGTTACATCTTTATACACAAAAGACAGAATACTGTTTTTGTTGAAATATGGTATCTGTTACAAGACTACCACGAATAAAGATGGAATTACGCAGATAGAGAAACATATTATGCGTTACCCTCAGATGTTTGCAACTATGGCAATACGTGATAAGCTGCGTGAAGGCATCAGAAAAGGAGTTATCTGGCATACACAGGGCAGCGGAAAAACAGCTTTGGCATATTCCAACGTAAGATATCTGACGGATTATTTCAGCAGAGAAGAAGGAAAAATTGCAAAGTTTTATTTTATAGTAGACAGGTTAGATCTGGCAGAGCAGGCAAAAAGCGAATTCGAAGCCAGAGGTCTTAATGTCAAGATGATAAAAGATAAGAAGCAGTTTATAGATGATATAGTTAATCCGGGCGAGTCAAATACAAGTGGTAAAACTACGATGACTGTGCTTAATATACAGAAGTTCTCGAAAGAATCTGTAACAAAGCCTGCTGATTATAATGTTAATGTACAGAGAGTTTATTTTCTGGATGAAGCACACCGCAGTTATAATCCAACAGGTTCGTTTCTTGCTAATCTTATGTCATCAGACAGAAATGCAGTTATGATAGCCCTGACAGGTACACCATTGATTGGAGAAGGTTATAACACCAAGGATGTATTTGGCAATTATATTCATAAATACTATTATAATCAGTCGATTGCAGATGGATACACACTGAAACTTATTCGGGAAGAGATTGAAACTACATATAAGAATCAGATGAAGGATACGCTGGATCAGATTGTAAGACAAGGAAGTATAGCTAAGAAAGAATTGTATGCTCATCCAAAATTTGTTGAGAAGATGGTTGACTACATTGTTCATGATTTTGGAGAAGGCAGAAATGCACTGGATTCTTCTATCGGTGCAATGATTGTATGCGATTCTTCTGAGCAGGCAAGAGAGGTAGATAAACAGTTGAATCGTTTTTCAGCTTATACTCATGCACTGATACTACATGATGAGGGAACTAAGCAGGATAGAAAAGACGAGCAGGAAGAATTCAAAAAAGGAAATATAGATATTCTTGTTGTTTACAATATGCTTCTGACAGGTTTTGATGCTCCTCGATTAAAGAAGCAGTACCTTACCAGAATGATTAAGGCACATAATTTATTACAGACTTTGACAAGGGTAAATCGACCATACAAAGGCTATCATTATGGATATGTTGTAGATTTTGCAAATATCAAGGACGAGTTTGACAAGACAAATAAAGCATATTTCGATGAACTTCAGTCAGAATTAGGAGATGAAGTTCAGAATTACAGCAATATCTTTAAGAGTAAGGAAGATATTGAAAAAGATTTAAATGAAGTCAAAAATCAATTATTTCTGTATGATACAAGTAATGTGGTCAACTTTATTAACCAGATTAATGCGATTGATGACAAGAAACAGTTACTTGACTTGCGCCAGGCTTTAGAGAATTACAAGGCTATGTACAATCTGATTCGGTTATATGGATATGAAGATCTGTATGAACACTTTAATGTCGAGAATGCGATTAAATGCTTGAATGAGGTCAACAACAGAATCAGTATTGTAAACCTAAAGAACAGCATTGATTCATCAGAAGACATGACGCAGGTGCTTAATATGGCACTTGACCAGATTGATTTTCAGTTTCGCAAGATTAAAGAAGAAGAACTTTTGATAGCGGATGCGTTCAGAGATACATTGGAAAAAACAAGAAGAGAGATTGTGGACAGATGCCTTGATCCAAAAGATCCGGAGTACATATCACTTCTTGATGAATTAAAGAGAGTATTTAAGAAGAAAAATATTGAAGAACTCACAGCAGATGAAATGAGGCAGATGAAGGATGAACTGGATTCATTGAAGAAAAAAGCAGAGAGACGCAATATTGCAGACCGAATGCTTGCAGCAAAGTATTCTGGTGATGTTAAGTATATGAGAACGCATAAAAGGATTATGGGAAGTCCGCCACCGATTGCAGATGCGATTACTGTACATAGAATTTTAATGACAGTAAAGACCGAGGCTGATGACCAGATTGCTCATAATGAAAATATCCTTGATAATGAGGAGTATTTTATAAAGTCTTTACAGCCAATAATCTATAAGGCATGTATAGGAGAAAATGTAAAGCCAGAACGACAGCAGCTACTATTTATAGATAACTGTCTTTCAAAAGAATATATATCAGAAAGGGATTGGGTATCCTGATGACAACAGAAACAATAATAGCAAATACAAAACAGATGATTGATGACTTAAAAACTGTGTGTGCCAACTTTGGACTTGGCAATGCAAGTAGTGAGTATAAAATCATTACAGAAATCTTCCTGTATAAATTTTTGAATGACAAGTTTCTTTATGAGGTACAGCAGGCGGATGAAAGACTAAAAGATTCCGAGAATGTTGAACAGACATTAAACAATATGCCGGAAGATGATTATGAAATGCTTATGATGCTGTTGCCGGCGGCAACTGCAAAACTTAAAAGAGAGCATTTTATTTCATATCTCTTTAACCATAAAAATGATGATAAGTTTAATGAATTGTTTGATGCAACCTTATGGGATATTTCTAATACGAACCTTGATGTATTTTCAGTAAGTACTGGCTCAGGAGATAAGATTCGCTTATTTGACCAGAATTTATCGCTTAATGTAACAGAGTCTAATCGTAGGTCTGATTTCTGCAGAGCGATGATTGATAAGCTTGTTACTTTCAGCTTTGCAGATGCATTTTCACAGAAATATGATTTTTTTGCAACCATATTTGAGTATCTGATTAAGGATTACAACAAGGACTTTGGTAAGTATGCTGAGTATTACACACCGCATTCCATAGCAAGCATTATTGCAAGAATTATGGTACCGCAAGGAACACAGAATGTAACTGTATATGATCCTGCAGCAGGTTCAGGAACTCTTGTGTTGGCACTTGCACATGAAATAGGTGAGAATAACTGTACGATATATACACAGGATATTTCCCAGAAATCAAATGAATTTCTGCGTCTGAATCTTATACTGAATAATCTTGTACATTCACTCGGTCATGTAGTGCATGGAGATACATTATTATCACCACAGCATCTGAACCGACAGAAAAATGGACTGATGAAGTTTGACTATATCGTCAGCAATCCACCTTTTAATGTGGATTTTTCAGACAACAGAGATACATTGGCAGGAGAAAATTATAAGGAAAGATTCTGGGCGGGTGTGCCGAAAGTGCCTAACAAGAAAAAAGATAGTATGGCAATTTACCAGATGTTTCTTCAGCACATTATTTTTTCTATGAAAGAGAATAGTGGCAGAACTGCAATTGTTGTGCCGACAGGATTCCTGACAGCGGGAACAGGCATACCAAAAACAATACGAGAGCGTATAGTGAAAGAAAAGATGTTACGGGGTGTAGTATCCATGCCAAGTAATATTTTTGCAACGACAGGCACAAATGTATCAGTTGTATTTTTGGATAATACAAAGAAATACGATAAGGCAATACTTATGGATGCGTCCAAACTTGGAACAAAGGTTAAAGTGGATGGAAAAAACCAGAGAACAGTACTTTCTGATCAAGAAATTGAGGATATTATCAATACTTTTAATAATTTTGAAACGAAGGATGATTTCTCTGTTGTTGTAGACTATGACAAGATTGAACAGAAGAAGTGTTCTTTTAGTGCCGGGCAATATTTTGAAGTAAAGATTGAGTATGTAGAACTGACACAGGAAGAGTTTCAGGCAAAGATGGATGATTATATGGATAAACTTACAGAATTATTTGCAGAGGGTAATACATTGCAAACGGAAATTCTAGAGCAGTTGAAGAAGGTGAAGTATGAAGCGAATTATGATAAATGAAATCTGCAAGGTATATGATGGACCTCACGCAACTCCGAATAAAACAGAGTATGGTCCAATATATCTTGGAATAGATGCAATAACGGAAGATGGTATGCTGGATGCTACACAATTTGCACATTTATCGGAAGAAGATTATATAAAATGGACGAAAAGGGTAATTCCTCAAGAGAATGATATAGTTTTTTCGTATGAAGCTACTTTAGGTAGATATACGATGATTCCAAAAGGTTTTCATGGTTGCTTGGGGAGAAGACTCGCAATTATAAGAAATGTGAGCAATAAAATAAACACTAGATGGCTGTACTATTATTTTAGGTCACCAGAATGGACATCTTTTATTAGAAATCAAACTGTGAAAGGAAGCACAGTGGATAGAATTTCTGTAGAAGATTTTCCTAAATATACAGTGCCACTAATACCAATTGGTAAACAAAATAGAATAGTGGATGTATTGGATAAAATCGATCGAAGGATTGCTAATAATAAAAAGATAAATGATTATTTAGCATATCAATTCTCAATGGTAGCTTGACCATTCATAAGCATTGGAAGAAGCCAGTTATGTAGATTTTGCAGTTCTCGTGTCTGCTGTTCATTTTTATAAATTTGTTGTTCCATAAGGTTGGCTTTCTGTTCAAATGTTGCTACTAATTTACTACTCGGTATCACTATTGGCATATCAAATAAATAGTTTTTGGTTATGGATCCAAATGTTGTACCACTGTTGTCAATATTATCAAAATACCATCTGTTGTTTTTTAACAGGTATCGCACAAAAGTATTATTATTATATTTGCCATGAACAGAAGCAAGACCACGACCAATGCAACAATTTTCATAAGCAATATTAATGCTGCCAACTGGAGCTCTAACACTTAACAATGTATCAAAGACTGAAGCAAATCGTGATGGTTTATTTGTATACACTCGTATCGTCGGAAAAATAGCACCAAAGTCTGTTGAACCCTGATAAAATGGATATCCATTCCCAAGAATATTGTAACTGTCTCCAGATGGAGACTGTCCCATAGTAATATTTGCGATGTCTGTTAATACGCCTTTAGTCCATGATTTTGGAATGCTAGATAAGTTAAATAAATATGAAAACAGAAGTTGTATCTGCGAACATAAATAATCATTTACAATACAAACATAAACTCTTGAAAGTGGCGAGAGAAAAAAA